>Ga0209345_10000088_pt1 | contig 132763 bp, 109 predicted proteins | sample Cruoilmetagenom7_FD_187294 | JGI IMG/M metagenome (GOLD analysis project Ga0209345, IMG submission 187294) | Oil polluted marine microbial communities from Coal Oil Point, Santa Barbara, California, USA - Sample 7 (SPAdes) (version 2) | ecosystem: Environmental > Aquatic > Marine > Oil seeps ... | reverse complement strand
AGCGCCCGCTCAATCGACGGCTCGGGCGACGCCTGGCAATGGCTCGATTCTGATTTCCTCGACGGCGCCTCAAGCAGTTGGACCTACGCAACCAGCCGATGGCTCGCGCTCCAAGACACCGACAGTGCCTTCCAGCTTATATCAGTCCCCGCCCCGGCATCTTCTCTCGCAATTACGATCGGGCTCACCTCGATCAACCGCCGCCGTCGATGAATCTGATGGTGACAGAAATCTAGCCCCGAATCCCCGCACGGAATAGCCCTGGTGTCTGCCCGATGTGATCCCTAAACGCTCGCGTGAAGTGCGCTTGATCAACAAACCCCGCACCGCACGCGATCCGCGCGATCGGTGTGTCGGAATGCGCCAGCGCCCTGGCAGCCCGCGAGATCCGAATGCGCCGGTGATACTCCCCGACTGTCATCCCCAACGATGCCCGAAACCCACGCGCTAAATGCCCCCGGCTCACTCCGGCAACCTCTGCAAGCTCATCAAGCGAAACAGATTGGTCGTGGACTTCATGAAGAAAGTCACGCACAACCCCGATCCACCCCGCCCTGCGAACCGGGCGGCCCACAACCCCCGCAACCTCATCAAGCAGCTCATAAGCGAGTGACTCCATCGCCAATCCCGAAGACCGGTCCGGGCGTGTCAACTCTGCAAGCACTCTTGACGCAAGCCCGACAACCCTGGTGTGTTCAAGCTCTTCGACTCCGGTGTCCCGAAGCCCAGAAATTTCATTGAGTAATCCCGAAGGGATCACCACATGCATCGTGCGGATCCCTGTCGCCCCAGACCGGAACCGATGCCTCATCCCATCCCGAAAAAATCCAACAAGCCCTGGCGAAGACTGAACATCCCTTGTTCCATAAGTTCCATCACCGCCCCCGCCAAGAACAAAGTCGATACTCGCTACCGGGTGCTCGTGCCACGACTGCTCAAAGTCATGCGTGTACGACTTATGGGTAACATAAAACGCACCCGCATCCGCGCGGGCGTGCACACAAGCACTGCCACCAATATCGGACTCAGATCGAGGGAGAATCATCAATCGTTATTCGATTAAACATGGCCAAAGGTTGCACCTGAGATTGACTACTACCCGCCAAACTGCTTCCGCATGCGTGCTGTCGGGATCCCGAGCTGGTCCCGGTACTTCGCAACCGTCCGCCGAGCGATCTCTATCCCCCGCTCTTTAAGCGCCTTAACCATCGCCTCATCGCTTAATGGCTTGGCTTTATTCTCGCCCTCAATCAGTTCTTCGATCGCCGCTCGCACCGCGTTGGAGCTTACATCTTCTCCCGACTCGGTTGATAACCCGCCGCTAAAGAATGACCGCAGCGCTACCACGCCCCGGGGTGTCATGATGTATTTCTCGCTGACCGCCCGCGACACCGTCGCGACATGAATCCCCAAACGATCGGCGATCGGCTGCATCGGCAAAGGTTTCAATGCCTCAGGGCCAAAATCAAAGTAATCCCGCTGCTCATCGACCACCGCATTGACAACTCGTAATAAAGTGTGCCGCCGCTGTCCGATTGCGTCGATCAACCACTGCGCATTGGACAGGTTCTTCTTGAGAAACTCGCGATCGTTTTTCTCAACCCCCTTATCCATCGCCATCTTCGCGTACTCGATATTAATTTGCACATCTGGCAAACGCCCATCAGTCAGGTACGCGAGGTACCGGTCTTCATCCTCGTCGTACTCGACGACAGCATCCGGGAATATTGCTGTTTCAACACCCGCTGACATCCCGCGCCCTGGCGCCAACGACAGTTTCCTGAGCGCCTCGATCCCTATATTGATTTCATCAAGCTCCAGCCCCGCCTTGCCCGCGATCTTCGGGAGCCGGTTCTTCATCATGTCTTCAAAGAACTCCCCGACCAACCGCCTGGCGATCAGCAACCCTTCGCCGTCTACAGGGTCATCGCCGTCTGCATCGTCGAGCACAACAGCTTCCACCCGATCAAGACGCCCATCGATCTGAATCAGCAAGCACTCACGCGCGTCACGCGCGCCGATCCCCACTGGCTCAAGTAACAACTGCATCGCCTGCAGCGCCATCTCCCAATCCGCCTCGGTTGGCTCCGTCGCTTTCACTGATTCGGGCGCAGTATCAGCAACATCTTCAAACGATGACCGGAGGTACCCATCGTCATCAAGAGCAGAAATCAAAACCTCGCCCAGCACCCGAACATCGCTCTCAACATCTGTCAGCGACCACTGATCAAGCAGTTGCTCTCCCATCGAAGCGCCGCGTGCCGGCGCCTGGGCCATCGCGTCCATCTTCGCGTCCCGTTCGCCGGCCGTGTTCCTGACCCGTGGACCCAGCTCGTCGTACTGCTTTGTCCGATCCTTCGATCCGGAGAACTCGTTGTCTGCTGCCTCTGGATTCGATTCGGTGTATTCATCAAGCCGGGCAAAGTCCGCCGCACTCTCAGGCACAATATCAAGCGCCCCGTCGCTTACCGCACGATCAGATTCCCCACCAACTTCAACCCCGCCCTCGCCGGCGACCTCTGTTATTTCCATGGTGGGATTCGACTCGAGCTCCTGCTCAAGCCGCTCATACAGCTCAGCGAGCGGCATCTGCAGGATCTCCATCGACTGGATCATCCGCGGCGACAGCTTCATCTGCTGCCCGAGCTTCATATGTTGTGAGGTGTCAAAACGCATTCAAATCTCGCATAGCCCGGCAACACATGCAAACCACATGCCATACCCAACTATCACATTCTAACACATCGACAACAACCCATCCCCAGATTAAATCCCTACATTCAACTCTTTCTCTCACCCCATCGACTGCCGCCCCGCGATCGCATCGGCAAGTACCGCTTTATTGGCAAACTCCAAAGAGCTCCCCGTCGGTACTCCTCGCGCCAGCCGCGTCACCTTGACCCCAAAGCCGCTGAGTTCCTGAGCTAGATACAACGCGGTCCCATCGCCCTCAAGTGTTGGATTCAATCCAAGCACGATCTCCTCGATCCGGACCCGCCCGTCCCCGTCGTCGGCCTCCTGAGAACGCTTCACGCGCCCGATTAGGTGCCCCACCGTCAGATCCTCAGGACCAACGCCGTCTAATGGCGAAAGCCGACCCATCAGCACATGAAACAGCCCCCGATACATCCCCGTCTGCTCCAAAGCAATCAGGTCCTTTGGCTGCTCAACAACACACACCAACGACCGGTCCCTCTTCGGATTGGCGCACACGCCGCACACATCGTCATCTGACAGATTAAAGCACACCTTGCAATGCCGCACCGATTCCTTGACGGCACGGATTGCGCTCGACAGCGCCATCGCCTCAGCCGGATCAGACTTCAGAATATGGAATGCCAACCGCTCAGCCGACCGGATCCCGATCCCAGGCAGCCCACTGAGCCGTTCAATCAACTCCCGAACCGCACCAGGATAACCACTCCCAACCCCGCCCAGTTTCCCATTGCCGTTTGATCCGTTTTTGCCCATGCCACCATCCTATGCGATCCTCCCCTACCCTACACCAATGCCCCGCCTCATGATCCAACTCTTCCTTCTACTGGCGCTCTGTGCCCTCATCACCCTCCCAAACCTCGCCGCCCAAGGCCTCACAAGCTCCGAAGGCCACCGAGTCATCCCAGCGCTCGAAATGATGAACTCGGGCGACTTCCTCGTCCCCACCATGTTTGACCAGCCGTATATCCGCAAGCCCCAGCTTGTCCCTTGGATTTTCGCCGCTGCACTTAACATCCACAACGACCCAACCCTCACCCCACGAATGGTCTCGGCAGCCGCTTTCACACTGATGGTCCTCGCCTCGTTCTTCTTCGCTTGTAGATGGTTCGGACCCCGAGCAGGATTCCCCGCTGCCGTAGCCTTCGCCCTCACGCCTTTATTCTGGGCCCCTTCACGCGCCGCTGAGATCGAATCCGTCCATAACCTCTTGACCGCACTCAGCGCCTGGATTGCCATTGACCTTATTGCCAACAGTACTAAGTCGTTTAAGCACAAACTCCCCGCCGCAGTCTTCCTTGCCTTTATCGCTCTGCTCATGCTCCTGACCAAAGGCCCCGCCGGATTCCCGATCCTCCTGTCCCTCGTATTCACCACCGCTATCCTCAACCGTTCAATTAAGTCATTCTTGAATCCTTTCATCTGGACCCCAGTCGCAATCGCAGCACTCATATTCTCATGGCACTGGTCAAATACCATGCAAGCCGCAGGTCCTGATGCCATTGTCCAATCCCCAAACGCATTCATGTTTGAAACCGGCAAACTCCTCAAACTCGCCGGGTTCATCCCAGTCTCCCTCCTCACAGCCCTCCCTATCACCCTCGCACTCCTCTTCCCGTGGGGTTCCGATGCAAAATCAGAAGCCAGCGAATCAGAATCGCTCACCAAACAACTCAACACCGCCAAACTCATTGCCCTCTCAATCCCCCTCGCCCTCCTCATTATGATGCTCACAGGCGTATCCAACGACCGTTACGCCCAGCCCATCCTCGCACCCCTCGCACCCCTCGTCGGCTGGCTCCTCACCATCAGCCTCCTGCCGCACCGCAAAAAAATCCTCCGCGCCCTCACCCTGGGCTCACCAAAAAACCTCGCTGCCCTCCTCTGTATAGGGGTCTTCATCAACATCACCGTCATCGAATCTGTCAACGGCATCAAACGCAAATCCTCAGGCGAACTCCCCGCCATCCAACTCGCCGAAGATCTCCAATCAACTCTCCCGCCCGCCCCCAATGGCACCCGGTACACCCTCGTAGCCGACGCTATGATCGAGGCCCGCCCCGAAACCCTCCTCTACCTCCGGAGCAAACTCGAAGGCACCGACCACCAACTCACCATCCTCTGGATCCCAAAGCTCTCCCCCGAACGCCTCGCAAACCTGGCCAACAGTAGCCATTCCCCGCTTCTTGCCCTTCTCAGAACCGATCAAAATGGGAACGAGTCCGATAAAGTCTTGATTGACAAAACGATAGCCACAGGCAAAGTCCACGATTTTGATTTTGTGCTCGTCACTCTCGACTGACAAAAACTCTCAATCATACAAAAATGTAGTTTCTTCCGGGTATATACCCCCAAAGCTCTTGCAACGGCCCCTCGAATTCAGTAATCTGTCCGACACAAGCTGGCAGCGTTGGGACTCTTTTGTGGAGAGAGGTTCGTCCCAGAGCTGCCAGTTTTTTTACGCCCAAACCGTGCACATTCCAGATTCCTCCCATCTACTCCGCCCCTTACCACCAAAGGAATCCTGTTTGAGGTCTATCATCACCTCTTAAAACATTGGGAGACCGAAACATGCGTGCAATAGTGACCGGACAAGTTGGGATGGAGAAGAAGTCATACCTCAGCAGGGTGGCCGAGTTTGCTGGGAGCCAGGGGGAATCGGTCCCTATGTACAATGTGGGCAACATGATGTACGGCGAAGCCCCCGACATCCGGGGCGGACGGATCTTGGATCTCCCGATCTCAAGGCTGCACTCGCTAAGACGAGCGGCATTCAAGGACATCATCGCTGAGTCTCGCGATGAAGAAACAATGGTCGTCAACACCCACGCAACCTTCCGCTGGAGGCACGGGCTGTTCTCAGCCTTCGACTTTGATCAGATCACCAAGCTCGGACCCGATCTATTTATCTGTTTGGTTGACAACATCGAGGTGGTTCACCAGAACCTGCATAAAGCTCACGACATCGACGCGACCCTCAAAGACTGCATGGTCTGGCGAGAAGAAGAGATCCTCGCGACCGAACTCATGAGCCAAGCCGTACCTGGGAGTAAGTTCTACATTGTGTCGCGTGGGCGCCACAGCTCAACAGAACGAACCATGTTCCGGTTGCTCTGCAGACCAGAAATGAAGACGGTGTACCCGAGTTTCCCGATGAGCCATGTTGTTGACATGCCCGAGGTCATGGCAGAGATTGACGCTTTCCGCGCCGAACTCGCTGAGCACTTTATTACCTTTGATCCGGGTGATGTAGATGAGAAGCTGCTGCTCGACCGTGCACTTGAGGCGGTCAAACGAGGAGATGATTTCTTTGACCACATGCCTCACCAGCTCGGGGGCGTGCAGTCAGACATGGAACCAATCCGCATGAAGACCCGCGAAGTCCTCGACATCGCCGGCGATATTGACGGTCAGATCTACATGCGGGACTTCAAACTCATCGACCAATCCGACATGATCGTCAGCTTCGTCCCCGAACTCATCAGCGAGAGCGGGAAGGTGATCCCAGGTCTTTCATCGGGTGTCGAACGTGAACTCCAGCATGCCTGGGAGCACGCCAAAGAGGTCTATGTCGTCTGGAAACCGAGTAAACCACCATCACCGTTTATTACCGAAACTGCGACAAAGGTGTTTACATCGACCGAAGAGGCGTTGAAATACTTTGAGGAGCAGGGGATGTTTTCAACACGGAACTTGTTTGGGCAGTAGCCCCTTATCTCTGTGTAGTTGAAATTGTGTTAGCCGTCATCCCAATGAACTGTTGCGGGGATAATCTCGCTTAGGAATTTTGGTGCTATGAGCGACCAACATGAACAAGATGGGCAATCCGGGCACCCAGCTCCTCCGATCAACGAACGCGGCCGGGCATATGACCCGGACGCGACGAGTGAAGAACGAACATACGCGATGTTTATGCATCTGACGTTGCTGTTGAATCTCACCGGCGTTGGTGGGCCGATCTCGTTTATCGCAGTGCTTATCATGTGGATGATCAAGAAAGACGAATCACCCTTCTTGGATGACCATGGGCGCGAAGCGGTGAACTTTCAGATCTCGCTGTTTGTATGGGGGCTGATCTTCCTTGCCGCCATTCTCTTTACTTGCGGCGCTTCGGCGCTTCTGATCCTAGCGATCCCGGTGCTGGGGGCGATCGGAATGATCCTAGCGGCAATCGCCGCAAACAAAGGCGAGTTCTATCGGTATCCGATGACGATGCGGTTTATCCACTGACTTTGATAAATACAAAATAGTCTTGAGCAGAATCCCAATCATTGGTTGCGGGGATGGTCTCGCTATGGGATACTGGTGTTATGAACAACCAACAGGAACACAATGAACATCCGGCCCCACCGGTTAATGAACGGGGGCGAGCCTTTGACCCGGACACAACTCCCGATGAACGGTCCTACGCGATGTTTATGCACCTATCACTACTGGTGCATGTGGTGCTCTCGATCATCGCGATCGTGATCCCGGCGATTATGTGGCAGATGAAGAAGGACGAGTCACCGTTCTTGGATGACCATGGACGCGAGGCGGTGAACTTTCAGATCTCGCTTCTAATCTGGTCGGTCGTGTTTACGGTCATCGCAATCCCGGTTGGATTTTTAACTTGCGGGGTTGGGTTTGTGATTGCCTTTGTGCCGTATGTCATCGGAATTGTGGGGATGATTCAGGCATCGTCAGCCGCAAACCGTGGTGAGTTCTATCGGTATCCGATGACCATCCGATTCTTTAAATAACACGACAAACCTCTCTATAAAGACAGGGCCCTTACCGCGATACATCGCGGCTTTTCTATTGATGGGATCAGCTTGTGCCCGCGAGCTTGCGGACCGTGGTGTCGAAGTTTTTGACCAGTGCGCTGATGACCGCATAGACAATCCCGATATAAACACCCGCGGCGATCAGGGCACCGGTCGCAAGCGCGATGCGGGCGGCGGTCAAACCGCCCGACCCACTATCAACTGTTTCGGCGAGGCGGCTTGCGGGGACGACTAGAGCATCAAGAAGCGATGCCGGGGAGAGCGAAGCAAGTGCCGGGCCAACAACCGGCATGTCTGAGGCGGAAGCCCAGCCGCAAAGACCAAGGATCCCAGAGACAATGGCAACGATCGCAACGGTGCCAATGACAGCGGCAAGTGTGCCTTTACTCTTGAGTGACCATTGCAAACCGATCATGACACAGAAGGCTATGAACGGAACAAGCACAAGCGGTGCGAGGAGCCCGGCCTCGGGGAGGACAACAGGAACGGTGATCGCGTTTCCTGAGACCGTAGAGGCGGGGATGTTGGCGAGGGCATCATTTCCGAGTCCACCTGCAAGTGCGTAGAGGCCTGCGATCCCGATGGTGAATACCGGAACTGCGATAAGAGGAAGGAGATAGGCAACAAGCCCACGGAGCTTCCCAGTCATGTACATTCGTGGGGTGATCGGAGTGGTGAGGATGAGGTCCAGTGTGCCATCTTCTCGTTCGCCGGCTACCGCGGTAGCCGCCATATTAATAGCAATCAGTGCAATAACAAAGACCTCGGTGAATACGACAGAACGCAGGATGAACTGAAAGTCTTTCGTGTTAATGATGGTTGTGTGATAGAGAATAGTGAGAGCCAGACCAAGGCTGAGGCCTCCGATGACAAAGGACCAGCGGGCGAGAATGCGCCAGTACGTAGCATTCCTTGCAGCAGCTTCGCGCCACGCGATCGGGTTCGACCAGACTGTTCTTGGCGGGCGATGATCGATCGCAGCACCCTTCCCAAGCAGCTTCCGGTGAAGCGGAATGCCGCTGGAGGTTTGCGTGATGTTCTTGAGGCCCCCGGTTCGGACCGTGAGGGTAGAAGCGAGGATGAGAAATCCCGAAAGGAGGAGCGAGGCGTAGACCCATGCTCTAGCAGGCGATTCGAGCATGATTGCTTTAATCCCGGTATAGGTCCCAGGAATAGCAGCAGGGTATGTGGCAGGGGAAAGAAGAGCCCGGAGTGCGAGGAATGGGTTTGCGGCGGAAATGATGGTCACGCCATTGCCCGAAGGCCCCGCCCCCATCCCCCGAGTGCGGAGCCAAGTGTCGAGAGCAAGAGTAATAGCAAGATAAGTGATAACAGAGACATAAAAGGTGAAGACGGCACGCTGCCCAACAAGCCTTGAAACCGAGAGAGCGATAGCGATCGTACCAACCAATATGGCTGCTCCGGCGCTGACGATGTAGGCAGCAAAGATGGAGCCTCCGGGAACGCCCCCAAAGAACTGGGTGAGAGCGAAGAGCGGGAGGGAAGCAAAGAGGAGCGCGAGTACAAAGAAGAGGCGCCCAAAGAGATTGCCGAGGACGATCTCGAGTTTGGACATTGGAGTGGTTAGAAGGATGTCCCAGGTCTTTGGGTTGGCTTCATGGGAAATAGCTCCGGCCATGAAAACCGGGGAGAGGATACAGATGAGGGCAACCTGGAGATAGGCGATCCCGGCAAAGGAGGAGGCACCCGCCGCGGCAAGTTCTCGGTAGGAAACATCGCCAGTTGGAGTTGAACCAAGCATTGCCCAGAGTAACACAACGATAAGAACAGCCAGATACCCAGAACGCGCATAGTTGTGTTTGGATCTTCGAGAAGCGTTCTGAACGAGGCGTACAGCGATGGGATTTGCAGGGCCCAGTCTCAGGAGCCAACGAATAAATATGGGCATAGGGAGAGTGTATCTCGGATTTTGGGCGAAGAACGACCGATAATACAAACAAACGCCGAAGATATATAAATACCAATAAAATTATCAATTACTAAGTCTTTTGCTTGAATTCGTTTATATGAATCGGTTATGCTGGTGTTCATAAGACCAGGTCGCTGGTCTAAGAGAGAACGAGAGAGCCCGAGACAACTTGAATACAGCAGTGTTTGCTGGCTTCTTCTTTGTGGCTTTTCTCATATGTGTACACCTGTAGAGAAAGGGATTTACAATGAAAAAAGCTGCAACACTTATTGCCGCACTTGGTTTGGCTTCGGCTGCAAACGCTGGTCTGACTCTTGACGATCTGTCCATCGGAACACTTTTCGGTGGTTCAAGCGTTTCAGGAGACACCGGTCTCGCAACTGACGACATGGACGCAGACACCATCGGTGGCGGCGGTTCATGGAGCGGTGGCGACGATGTCTACACCCTCGTTTGGGGCGGCGGCGACCTCACCCTCGACCTCCTCTTCACTAACTCAGCTGGCGACTTGGACCTGTTCCTCTTCGATAGCAACACACCAATCGGCGAACTCGCTCAGGGTATCTCAGTTGACGACAACGAAGTCGTTGAAGTTGTTGGCCTCGCTGCTGGCACCTACTGGGTAGGCATTGACGGCTGGATCGGTGCTTCGAACACTTACACGCTGAATGTCTCCCAAGACGTTCCAGCACCTTCGGCTATGGCACTCCTCGGCCTCGGTGGCCTGGTTGCTGGTCGTCGTCGTCGCTAATCGAGAACTCCCTCATCTTATGAGGCTCGATTTTTGACCCACTCTGCTTTGCAGAATCCGCCGCACACCTTCGGGTGTGCGGCGTTGTTTTTATTATGCGTATAAAAAAACCCGAGGCAAAAGCCCCGGGCTCGGAGTGGCTCAATGTTATATCAGGTGGACTGGGTACCAGCAGACTCTGTTGGGGTATTTGATTCCGAATCACCCTCGTCTTCATCAATCGTATCAGACACCTTTACATCATCATTCTCGACGAAGGCATTAACGAACTTGAGTTCTTCGTCCTTACCGATCCGTGTTGCACTGATGACATTTTTCTCGTGAAGGTCACCGCTCAGCAGAAGTTCTGAGAGTGGGTCTTCGATGTAGCTTCCGATCGCTCTGCGGAGCGGGCGGGCACCGAAGTCCGGGTTGTAACCCTTATCGATAAGGAAGTCTTTAGCGGGCTGGTCAATATTCAGGGTGAAGCCCTGCATCTTGAGACGCTCGGCAACCTTGGCAACTTCAAAGTCCACAATCTGAACAAGATCCTCCTTGGTCAAGGGCTTGAACACGATGACATCGTCAAGACGGTTGATAAACTCGGGGCGGAAGAACCGCTCGATTTCTTTCATCAACACAGACTTGATCGATTCAAACTTATCATCCGGAGCGTGCTTACCGAAGCCGAAACCCCCGCCACCCTTGATGAGATCTGCACCGATATTCGAGGTCATAATGATGATCGTGTTTCTGAAGTCCACATGACGCCCGAAGGAATCTGTGAGGCGACCTTCTTCCATGATCTGGAGGAGCATATTGAAGATATCTGGGTGTGCTTTTTCGACTTCGTCGAGCAATACCACCGAATATGGACGCCGACGAATCGCTTCGGTCAGCTGCCCGCCCTCTTCGTAGCCCACATACCCGGGAGGCGCACCAACCAAACGGCTGACGGTGTGCTTCTCCATGTACTCGGACATGTCGAGGTGAATCAGTGAATCAGCATTGCCGAACATAAACTCAGCAAGAGCCTTGGAAAGCAGCGTTTTACCAACACCCGATGGTCCGACAAAGATGAAGCTGCCCATTGGACGCTTGGGATCTTTGAGACCGGCACGCGCCCGGCGGATCGCCTTGGCGATTGCCTTGATCGCATCGTGCTGGGAGATGACACTCTTGTGCAACTCGTCTTCGAGACGGAGCAGGCGCTTGGCCTCTTCTTTTTCGAGTTTCTGGAGCGGGACGCCGGTCATCTTAGAGACAACCTCGGCGATGACAGCTTCATCAACAAGCCCGGAGGTTTCTTGTTGCTTAGCACGCCACTCGGTCTGGATATCATCCTTCTTCTTCCGAGCCTGCTCGGCCTGGTCACGGAGTTCAGCGGCCTTCTCGTAATCAGCGTTCTTAACCGCGTCATCCTTAGCGACCGACAACTTCTCGATGTCAGCCTCAAGGTCTGCCAGGTTTGGTGGCTTGGTCATAGATTTGATCCGAATCCGCGCACCGGCTTCATCGAGAACATCGATTGACTTGTCGGGTTGGACACGCCCGGTGATGTACCGGCCCGAAAGCTCGACAGCCGCACGGATAGCCGCGTCGGTGTACTTGACACGGTGGTGGTCTTCGTACTTGGGACGGATCCCCTTAAGAATTTCTACTGCCTGCTCGTCGCTCGGTGGATCAACAGGGATCGACTGGAAACGACGATCAAGGGCCGCGTCCTTCTCGATGTACTTGCGGTACTCATCGAAGGTTGTTGCGCCGACACACTGGATCTCCCCGCGAGCCATCGCTGGCTTAAGGACATTGGACGCATCAATCGCACCCTCGGCACCACCTGCACCAACCAGGGTGTGGAGCTCGTCAATAAAGAGGATGATGTTGCCCGCACGGCGGACCTCATTCATCACTGCCTTGATCCGCTCTTCAAACTGACCGCGGTATTTGGTGCCCGCAACCATCATGGCGAGATCGAGCACTACAACACGCTTGCCATCGAGGATGTCAGGGACTTCTTGTTCAACGATCCGCTGGGCGAGTCCTTCAACAATTGCGGTTTTACCAACACCTGCTTCACCAAGAAGAACAGGGTTGTTCTTGGTACGGCGGCAAAGAATCTGCGTCAGACGCTCAATCTCATGAGCCCGTCCGATGACAGGATCGAGCTGGCCATCCTGGGCCAGTTCGGTCAGGTCGCGACCGAATGAATCGAGAGCCGGGGTCTTGGATTTGCCCTTTGCTTTTGACGAGGACCCCATCGGTGCATCTGAGTCAGATGGACCAGTGATGGATTCAGCACTTGATTCAGCACCTGCACCGAGAAGGTTCAGAACCTCCTCGCGGACCTCTTCGAGCTTGAGCGAAAGATTCATAAGGACCTGAGCGGCAACGCCGTCGTGCTCACGGAGGAGCCCGAGGAGGATGTGCTCTGTTCCAACATAGTTGTGGTTGAGATTCCGCGCCTCTTCGATCGCGTACTCAATGACCTTCTTGGCTCGCGGGGTCTGGGGAAGTTTCCCCATTGTGACCATTTCTGGTCCCGCGCGAACAAGCCGTTCAACCTCCAAGCGGACCTTGCGAAGGTCGACTTCGAGGTTCTTGAGGACATTGGCACCAACGCCTGAGCCCTCTTTGACGAGCCCGAGCAGAACATGCTCGGTCCCGATGTATTCGTGGTTGAAGCGTTGGGCTTCTTGATTGGCCAATGCCATGACTTTGCGGGCACGATCTGTAAATCGTTCAAACATGCCTGAATCTCCCGCCCCCGGTCAATATGTCCCGGGTGCTTATTGGCGTTTTGAGGCGCCGGATTGTGTTTCCCTGCTCATAGACGAACGAGGGAACTGAATGAATTGTTCGCGTCCGTGATCGTTTGGATTTGAATCCTTCACGACTCCGGGCACAATCAGTCCGTATTGCCTATATCGGGTGCATGGGGCGTGCCAGTTCGGCAAGACCTGAAAATCGAGCATAGAACGCTGTTTTGGGTGTAAGGTCGTGATTTTACAACGAGTTGGGGCTCTTTTGGCATACGGATTCCAATCACAAGGATGAAAATCTGGCGTGCCAATAGGGTGAATCAGTGCCGTTTTGGCATGGGGAGATGAGGGGGCGAACCTATAGTGCCGATGCAGAAGTAGAAAACGACACAAATCTCGCCTCAGGGCGATTTACAAAGGATATAGGCGTGGCAAACAAGCACTTTGATGTTGTGGTAATCGGCGGCGGACCAGGTGGTTATGTTGGTGCAATCCGGGCGGCTCAGCTCGGATACAAGGTCGCAATCATCGAACGGGCAAGGCTCGGGGGCGTCTGCCTCAACTGGGGATGCATCCCCTCAAAGGCCCTGATCGCCAATGCCGAGCTCATGGAGAAACTAGCCGAGCAAGAAGAATGGGGAATTACCACCGGCGAGGTTAAGTTCGACTGGGATAAAGTCATCGGCCGCTCGCGTGATGTCGCCGACAAGCTCAACAAAGGTGTTGAGTACCTGATGAAAAAGAACAAGATCGAGTTCATCAACAAGCACGCCAAGATTGTCAAAGCCGGACCCAAGGTACAAATTGAGCTCCGCGATTGCAAGCTCAACGAAGAGCTCACCCCTTCACCAGTCGAGGTTGGCAAGGTAACCGAAACGATTACCTGTGACAAGGTGATCGTGGCGACCGGTGCTGTTGCGCGCGATCTGCCATTCGCTAAGTTTGATGGTAAAAAAATCTGGGGCGCCCGCGAGGCGATGAACAACTCGGACCGTCCGGAACATCTAATTGTCGTCGGAGCCGGCGCGATCGGGATGGAGTTCGGGTATGTCTACAAAAACTTTGGATCGAAGGTCACCATCATCGAGATGCTCGACCGCCTAGTCCCTGTCGAGGATGAACAGGTCGGTAAAGAGATGACCAAAATTTACAAAAAACACGGGTACGATGTCCGCGTCAAAACCGGCGTCATGGATATCGATGCCAAGGGCAAGGGTGTCAAGGTCACCGTCGCTCCAATGGGCAAAGACGGAAAGCCAGACGCCTCGAAAAAAGAAGTCATCGAGGGTGACAAGGTCCTGCTCGCGATCGGTGTTGTTGGCCGGTTCGACGGATTGTTTGACGACTCGCTCGGGCTTGAAACCGTCAAGGGTCATATCAAGACTGACTATGTCCCGCTGAGTGCCGACTCGCCAAGCGAGCCCAAAGCCCTTGATTACAAGACCAATCTCCCAGGCGTGTACGCGATCGGTGATGTCATCGGTCCCCCTTGGCTCGCACATGTCGCCGGCGAAGAAGCCGTGCTGTGTGTCGAGCGGTTCGCATTCAAAGAAGGCAAGGACAAGCACGACCCGATCCCGATGGATTACACCGTGATCCCGGGATGTACCTACTGCCACCCACAAGTCGGCAGCGTCGGGTACACCGAGCAGGCACTCAAGGCGCAGGGCATGAAGAAGGGTGTTGATTACGACATCGGCGTCTTCCAGAACCAAGCGCTCGGGAAAGCAATCGCCACCCGTCACACCGATGGGTTCGTCAAGATCATCCGCGGCCTCCCCCGCGGTGAAATCCTCGGCACACACATTATCGGCGACCAAGCCACCGAACTCATCGCAGAGATGTCGCTCGCCCGCCGCCTTGAAGCGACGACTGAAGAGATCATTGCAACAGTCCACGCACACCCCACCATGCACGAAGCGGTCCACGAAGCGGCACTGGCATCTGAGGGGCGCGTGATTAACTCATAAGAGATGGCTTTCTAGTCCTAGCCAGTAATTCATCAGGCGGCTATTTTACTATTGACAGAAATTATAGAGTGCTGTACTCTGAGGCTTTCTATTACAAGTTTTCAGAAATAGCTATCATGAACCATCTATACATTCCTTCCTTAGCCCTGACTGTTGTTTCAGCGTATTCGCTCGGACAATTATGCGATCCTGCAGCACTATTTGATCACACGGCTGAGTTCGAGACTATCCAGCGTCCGGTATCGTTTGCAATAGGCGATCTCGACGGGGACGGCGATACTGATATCGCCTTAGCCATTCAGAATATTAATAGAGCAGGTATCCTACTCAATAACGGGGACGGTACCTTTCAGCCGATCGCTCTCTATGAAGCGGGAGTTGAACCAATTTCAATCACAATCGGCGATATCAATGCCGACGGGAGCATGGACCTTGCGGTTGCCAACACCGACAGCAGTGACATCAGCGTTTTCTTTAACTCAGGCAATGGCACGTTCATTCCCCAACTGCGATTCCCAGTAACTGTCAAACCACTTTCGATCGAGCTAGTTGATATCAATGGTGACAAAACTCTTGATCTGGTTACCAATGCACGAGTTTTATTGAACCCAGGAAACGGGCTATTCGCCCACGGGATTCCAATCCCTGCGGGGGGACACGAAAATACACGAGCGTTTGGCGATATCAATGGCGATGGATCTATAGATATTGTGTACTCCAACTTTGATGACGCAGTTGTCACGCAAATCAACCAAGGAGATGGGAGCTTTGAAGAAGTTGTGGCCGTGGTGGACCAAGAAGGATCAGATGGTATTTCACTTGCCGACCTAGATCATGATTTTGATGCTGATCTCATAATCACACAACTGCAACTGAATCAAATAGCTTCTACAGTCTCTGTATTTAAGAATGATGGCGCGGGCAACTTCGCTCACCAAGCAAGCTATGAAGCAGGGGAACGCGCACGCTCGCTCTCAACAGCAGACTTCAACATGGATGGCCATATCGATCTAGTCATTGCAAATCAATCAAACACGAGCATTACCCTCTTGCTTGGAGTTGGCGATGGCACATTCTTAGAGGGCGTCAATTATGGAATTGATGGCTTCCCACAATCGATAGAAGCTGCAGATTTCACAGGTGACGGGCTTCCAGATGTCGCCACACTCAATGTGTCAACAGAAACCGTGAGTATTTCAAAAAATCGCGGCGATGGTGTGCTGACCGGGAACAGCTATATCGTGACACCAAGAGAGTCAAACTCTGTTGCTCTGGGTGATCTCAACAACGACGGCCTTGACGATCTCGTCGCAACAAATACAGGAGTCTTTGCCAACTACGGAAAATCCATCGGTGTGTACCTATCCAATGGGTTGAACTCATACGAGCCGGGCGTTCAATACGCTGCTGGTGTAGAACCACTAGTTGCTGTTCTGAGTGATATTGATAACGATGACGATCTTGATGTGCTCGTAGCAAATCAGGCAACGAGCAACATTAGTGTCTATCTAAATGATGGCATCGGAACACTGAGCGAGCAACTGTTGTACAACACAATCCACTCGCCACACAGTCTGATTTCAGCAGATCTCAACAATGACGGGTCTCCGGATATCGCCTGGGCCAGCAGGATTACGGATCGTGCTGGGATACTCTGGAATAATGGGAATGGCGAGTTCGTTAATGAAACAATCTTTGGCGAGCTGAATGATCCACGATCAATCCTAGCTGTGGATATCGATATCGACGGGTTTCTTGATCTCATCGTGGCCGACCACCGCGACGATAATGTAAGCGTCTTCATGAATAATGGCGACAGCACAATGTCCGCGGCTACATATCTCGATGCTGGAAATGGCCCGAGAAAACTAGCCCTGGGCGACTTTGACAACAACGGTTATCAAGACATCGCCGTAGCGAATGATCTCAGTCACAGTGTGTCCATACTCATGAATGTTGATGGGGTATTCAATCCTCCAACACAACACCCAACAATTTACAATCCGCAAACGCTTTTGGCCGAAGATTTAAACAATGACGGACTCGAAGACATTGTGATTCTTGGTGTAGACATCGGAAAGTCACAAGCTATGTTGAATAATGGCGACGGGTCATATCTGCATTCGCCCGACTTTGGTGTTGGCCCATCGCCCGCCGGGTTTGTGATTCGAGATCTGGATCATAATGGATCGCCGGATCTTGTGGTCACAAATCGCTCTAGTAACACTCTTCGCTTTGTATTGAATCAGTGTTTATATCCTCTTCCGTGCCGAGCAGATCTAACATCTGATGGGGTGCTGGACTTCTTCGATATTTCAGCATTCCTCACGGCATTTACCAACCAAGACCCGATCGCTGATTTCACTGCAGATGGCGCACTGGATTTCTTTGATATTTCGGCATTCCTATCGGCATTTAGTGCTGGGTGCCCCTAGTTATCAGTACACGAGGACTCCTCGAATTTGTCTATCAAATCGTGCTTTTATATTTCGTAAAAAGCCTCAGATATGGTAGGATTGGTAAAGAATCGGTTCGGAATTTTTCCCGCCGATCGAGAGGCCTCTAAAATGATTCCGAATGTGTTGACTCTTACGGCGGCTGCCCTTTGTATCGCCAGCATTGGTGTGGCCAATGCTGCAGATGTACTCCTGATCCCGGATTCAAACTCCGACAACATCTGGATGTTCGATGCCCATGACGGCACGATGATATCCAACTCCTTTATTACCGATCCCGGAGTTGACAGCGGAACTGATGTATTCGATCGCCCGATGGAAGTCCTTGTTGCCGCCGACGGATCGCTGCTGGTGTGTGATCAGTTCTCTGATCTTGTCGCCCACTTCAGTTCCGATGGCTCAGCATACCTCGGTATCTTCTCTCTCGGCGGCACCGTCGACAACAACATCATGCAGAATATCCGGGGCGGTCATGTGCTCACGCAGGGCGACGGCGCGGGCGATGTTCTTGTCGCCAACTCTGGGGCGTTTAACGATCTTGTGGTGTCCCAGAAAAATATTAAACGACTCAGCCCCACCGACGGCAGCGAACTCGCCGACTTCGCCTTCAACCGTTACGGCGGGATCCGGGGTCCGTTCGATATCATCGAATACAACGGACAGGTTCTTGTGGCCGACGAAGGGCAAGACAAAATTGTGCGGTACACGCTCGGCGGAAAGTTTGCCGAGCGGTTTACCAGCGCCCTTGCGGTACCCCAACTGGACTTCCCGCAACAGATGGCGGTGGCAAGCAACGGGAACTTATTGGTGTGCGCTTTTTCAAGCGGGTTTATTCTGGAGTTTGATTCATCTGGATCTCTGGTCGGTCAGTATGACCCGGGGACGCTGGAACTGTACCGGGGAATTGTCGAACTCGGGAACGGAAACCTACTGGTGACGACGACAAGTGGGGTCTTTGAAGTATCACGGACTGGCCTTGTGATTGATACAGAGGCAGCCGGAAGCGGATTCCGGTACATCACCCCGCATACGGTTGTCGTTCCTCGCCTGGATCAGGGTTCGGATCAGAAGTTAAAGAATCCGGTCGCCCAGCCAGACCAGAGAGATCGGGATGAGATTCTTCGTGATGAACTCGGATTAACGGAGGAGGGATCATGAAGTTGAACAACACACTAAAACTATTGGCCGGTTCGCTTGGCGTGTGCGCTTCGTGTGCGGCTGCCGGCCCGACATCCCCGACACACGCGTACATCATTGAGGGGTCCGGGTTCTTTGGGGCACCTGGAATCGAGCTTGCTTCGGTTGGGCGTGTGAATCTATCAGACCCGAGCGATGTTGAGACCTTCCCGCTCGCTGGAGATTTCCTTCGCTTTGGCGGAGCCGATACCGTGGGTGATGGTTTGATTGCATTCGAAAACACGACGAACTCACTGCGTGTTATCGATCCGTCAATAGGCGGAAACACATTGGTAGACTCCATCGGATACATGGATTCTGGTGTCGCGGGGTTGTCGCTTGACAATGACGGCAGAACCACAATTGTCACAACAACCGTTGGCGCGTTCGTGCGGTTTGTGGTCGCCGATGGCGTGACCGGAGAAGTGCTTGGTGTCAATAATATTTTGACCAACCCGATTTCGTCGCTAGCGGTGGTTCCCGTGGGGCATCCGACATTGACAGCCGGTGATCTGTATGGGCTCGCATTGACATTCAATGGCGGGGTTCGGCTGGTCCGCATTGATCTAAATACCAACTCGATTGCTTCCGAGTTGTTTGTTTCGGGGATCGGATTTAGTGCCCAGTTTGAGACCGGTCTCGACTTCGCGTCAGACGGCACGCTCTACGCAGCAATCCAAGGATTTGACGAGGTCTCGCCTGATGTGTTTGTTGAGATTTCGAGCCATCTCTTTACAATCGATCCGGTATCGGGTGTAGGCACGGACATAGGTGTGATCGAGACGGATCAAACATGGGACTCGGTGACACTGGTTATCGACGAGGGTGTATTAGAAGCATGTAAAGCTGACCTCACCGGTGACGGGGAACTCGACTTCTTTGATATTTCCGCTTTCCTATCAGCCTTTACATCCGGCGACCTGATCGCCGACTTTACCAACGACGGAATACTCGACTTCTTTGATATCTCGGCGTTCCTGTCTGCGTTTAGCGACGGCTGCCCTTAATCGCCAGTTGAATACGCATTGTGTTCTCAGCGAACCCTAGCCATATGATCTCTTTTGTCTCTTTTAAAGGACTTTGGGCTGTTACTCGAAACATATTTCTTGTATATTCAGAACTCTTGTTATAAACCGCCACCGATCTACAGAGAGAACCCCAATGAAACCGAATCAACTAGCCGGAGCTTTTGCGTCGTTGTGCACCTTGTCAATCGGAATACAGAGTACACTGGCCGGAGGCGGGCCGCCCTGCCCTGACTGCGTGATCGAGGTGCACGCGGTTGTTGATTCAGCGCTCTTTGATCAGTTGGGGTTTGGGGCTGAGGATTATGTCCGTGATGTGATTGCTGGGATGGACGCGGTGTGGTCAATGCCTATCAATGCGGGGGGGATGGATGTGAGGGTGGTGCTCAGCGAGATTACGATTAATGCCAAGGGTGATCCCTGGGCGTTATCTACGGATTCGTTCGCGCTCTTGCTTAATTTTTCGAATTACACCTCGTCAACGTTCCCGATCGATCCTGACGGGCGTGATGCTGTGCTGATGTTCAGCGGACTGGATTTTGATGGTTCCACGGTCGGGCTTTCGTATCAGAGCCGGCTGTGTGCTTTCAATAGTGTCGGGATACTGGAGGCGAACTCGTTCAGTTTGGAGTGGGTGACGAATATTGCAAATCATCAGCTTGGACATATAGCGGGCGCGGAACACGATGGCGTTGGAAACTCATGCGATATGTTTTCAAACATCATGAGCCCTTCCTCAAATCCTGCGAATCCGATCGCCACCTTTAGTTCTTGCACGGTTCAATATTTTTCCGATTTAATTCAAAACTCTATCGTCGACATCCCCGCATGCCTTGCGACCCCGGCCCAAGATTGCCAAGCCGATCTGACCGGTGACGGGTTACTCGATTTCTTTGATATATCAGCCTTCTTAACCGCCTTTGGAGCGGGCGACATGGTCGCTGATTTTTCTGGTGATGGAACCCTTGATTTCTTTGATATCAGCGCGTTCCTAACCTTGTTTAGCTCAGGCTGCCCTTAACTGTGTTCAAGATCTCAATACTATAAATGGCGGGATCTGCCGCTGGTTGTGATCTAATTCACATGAGCCACCATCAGTTTTTTTGAGGGACAGCATGGAGGGCCATATACCTGAATGGAGTTTGTCTACACGATGGACGATTGTCGACTTGGTTTGAATCGGTGCTGTTGCAAATGCCCAGTGGTTGATTTCTTCGACACATCCATCTTCTTGTTTTCAATTGCAACTGGATGCCCGTATTCGGACCTATGACACAGCTATTTCCCAAGTGAATACTTGATTTTGGACCCCTGTTCTGCGAAACTGTGGAACAGGAAGCGGGAGACTATAAATGAGTATTCAAATGAATATGGCAAGCTTGATCGTTCTATCTGCAGGCTTGAGTGTAAGCGCGACAGCACAACCTACGACATGGGACGGGGACGCGGGGGATGGCTTCTGGATAACCGATCAGAACTGGGATTCCGATACAGCTCCGAGTGGGTCGTCGGAGGTGATGATCCCGAGTGATGCGGGCCAGGTACAGATTATCCTGTCGAGTGAATCGTGCGCCTCGGTGAGTTGTTTGAGTAGTCTGCGTCTGACCGCTGCGACCCTAACTGCTTCGGGAACAAGTACGGTCACGAACATGATCTTTGATGGCGGCGGGTTTATCCCTGCAGTGGTCACCAGCGGGGCCTTTACGATCTCTGGGAACAGCTCGTGCATCACCGGCGAAGCGCGTGGGTCGGGCGGTGAGTTTGAAAACGCGGGTGTGTTTGATGCGTTCTCGTTCGGGGTTGATGGGAATAACGGGTTTAGCGCGACCAACTCAGGGACATGGAATATCCCACTAAGTTCTGGTGCGCTCACGCTTTCAAATGGTGCGTTGTTTGATAATCAGGGGACCTTTACACTTCAGCCGTTTGCGGTGATTACTGGGTCGTCTGGGTTATTCTCAAACTCTGGGACGCTCTCTCGCACCGGTGGTGTTGGGACGACGACTATTGATACCGGGCTGTCGCAGCTTTCGGGGACGATTTCTGCGAGCGGGGCATCGGCGGCGATTTCTGTATTGAGTGATGGATGGCAGCTTGTGGCGGGGACGCTTGAGGTGAGTAATGGAGGCAGACTCTCTATAGCAGGCTCTGACATTTCGCGGACTAGGACGCTGGGGGTCAACGCGATTACTGGGAATGGGATGGTTGATCTGTTCCCATCCAATGCGACGATCGATTGGATCAATACCACGACGACGAATGTGTCGGGCGGCGGGTTTGTTGCTCATACAGGGACGCTGAATCTGAGCGGTGATCTGACGAACAACGGGCTGTTTGTTGGACGGGGGGCTTCGGTGAGTGGGACGGGATCGTTTACCAACTCTGCGATCGGGACGCTTGAGGTGCCTACGAGCAATGGGTTTGAGTTTATAATGAATGCCGAGACGACGGGCGTTGTAGAGTTGCGTGGAAGTCTTTATCTGAGCAATGGAGCGGTGTTGGATCAGAAGTTCCATATCTCCAATGGCGGGATTAAGTTGTATGACCAGAGTTCGATCGCCACGCAAACCGCGGCGATGCCTGGCGTGCTCCAGTCCAGCGGAAAGATTGAACTGCAGGGAGATGCGACCGGGTTGGTTTCGTCTTCGATCTCGGCACGGCTTGAAACACAGGGGGGGAACTCGCTCGATGTGTCCAATGGGTCACTGGTCCTTCACGGAGGAGGCTCGATCTCGAACTCGGTTATCCGGATTAAGGGTGATCTTTCTGCGGCCCGGCTTCGCTTTGAAGGGATATCGCCTTGGAGCGTTGACGAGAGCACTGCCATCTTTCGGGTGGCGGGACCGAACACAACCGAGGTTAATTTTGGTGTGATCAATGCAGCGGGTCCTGCGGTGACGGTTTCCCAAGGCAAAGAACTCAGCTTCGAAGAAAGCATGGCATCGAATCTGCTTTCAAGCAACTTTGATGGGGATGGAAAGTTGGTGAACAAGGGCACGGCGAACTGGTTCGGTGGGACCCTTGGGTGTGATGTACAAAATCAGAAAACGATGAACATCGAGCATGGAGTGTTTGGAAAGAGACTTGGTGCAAACTTTGAGAACGGGTTCTTTGATGGCTTTGTGGTTCAGCATTCTTCTATCTCTGTCGATGGCGGAACTATTTCCAATGGTGGCGACTGGCAGATGAGCGGCGGTTCGGCGATCAACCCGGCTGGGGTTGGCGGGGTGATGCACAACTCTGGGCAGCTCACTGTGCTTGATACGAACGGGGCCACCAGTGTTATTGGGGTTGATTTTGATAACACCGGCGCGGTGGTCGCGTTTCAGGGACATCTTGTGCTAAGCGGTGATGTGCTGCAACTTAACCAGCTTGACGGGACGCTTTCTGGCGGCTGGTGGGCGGCTCGGCCAGGATCAAGTATTACCTTTCCTCGATCGCTTATACAACTTCGTGGGCCGGCGCGACTTGAGGGTGGAACAAATGAGTTCCCTCAGTTCTCATCGCTCCAGAGTATTGATAATGGCGGCGTTGTGAACGCGCTTGATTCAACATTCGATGGTGACCTCGGACTCTCTGGCGGGTCGAGCATGACCGCTGAGGGAGATGTGACGGTTAATGGGAAGTATTCATCGACAGGCGGATCGACGACCACGATTGAGCCCGGGGCGAAGATCGAGGCAACCGGGGGGATGGAGATCGGGGAGGTTGATAGTGCCGCCGACGAGGTTCATGTTATTGCGGTCCTTGCTCGCAACGGGTTCAATCGCGGTGTGCCCGCACCTTCGATCGTGACGCCATTGTTTGAGTTGTATGGAGCGATGTATGTTGGTGAAACCGGATCGGACGATATCCGCCACCAAGGTGAAGTCTTGATGTACACCTCATCGCGGACTCACATATCAGTTATAGGTTCAGGACCCGGATCCAACACGAGCGACCAACTCAACATCACCGGGGCGGCCACGCTCGGCGGAACCCTAATGATCGATGCTTCGCAAGCCGAGTTTGTACTCGGTCAAACGCTGACCGTGCTCTCTGCGACAGGCGGGATCACCGGGATGTTCGACGATGTACAAGTAACCGGGCTCGAGCTCAATCAGACTATGGCGGCTTCGGTATTTGGGAACGAGGTTCGAATCACCGCGTCAACAAGTTGCTCGGCTGATTTCACAAACGATGGAACGCTCGATTTCTTCGACATCTCTGCGTTCCTTTCCGCGTTTACCACAAATGATCCATCATCAGATCTCAACGGAGACGGCCAGTTTGATTTCTTTGATATCTCAGTGTTCCTCAACGCATTCGGAGCCGGCTGTCCGTAAAGCGATGTGAACACCACGCAAACATTACCTGCTACTTGTTATATAAATCCTTCTTCAACAACGATTTACGCTCAAATTGTGTGGGTTTAATTTAACAACGACCACGCGTTTGTTTAACATAGCGTTTGTTTCCCAGTAATAAGAATTCCTTCTTGATCGGATTCAATTGTTGCAGTGGGTCTCAGGAATTGATACCATGCGCTGTGGGCCCATCATGGACCTATTTGAAGAGGGAATCGGAATACATGCAGATCTACATGATCCACCAAAGCTGAGGCGTACTCGGGATGACCGGGGTTGTGGTGCGTTTGTGCGCATACCAAACCGTGTATTAAGCACGGCCTGCATATGAAACTTGGAACTGTCCAAGGCTTCGATTTGTTTAGCACAGGAGACAGCAATGAAAAAGAAGTTTTTAAGCACAGCCAAGCGGCTCGCAATCACCAGCGCCGCCGCACTCACAATCGCGGGTTCGACCACATACGGGGGACCGTTGATTAACGAAGATCTAGAAGGACTCCGACCTATGGCTGTAGACCGCAACGCGGGTCTACCAAACGCGGGCGGGGCTGCCCAAGAGCTGTTCCGCGATCTACAACAGTTCGATCGCGCCGCTCCGCGACCAGAGCACCCACCGATCGACCAGATCCCGTGGATGCCGATGCCCGATTTCAACCAAGCACCGGGCGTGCAGCCTGTTGACAAAGACAACCGCATGGTGATCCATGACTCAGAAACAGGTCTCACCCAGATCCTCCCTGAGCAAATGCCATCAGGTCTGATGGGCGGACAGAGCCCTGAAGGCGATTACAAAGGCGTCATGCCTTACGACGGCCTGCAAGAACCCGCTGGATTTGGAACCATGACTGTTGCGGGCGGGCTCGATTCCTGGCCACGCTCTGGGAATGTCAAACTTGTGATGCGCTTCACCGATACCGGCGGAACCCAACGCTGGTTTGTGTGCTCAGGGTCAATGGGCGATGCAGGTGTTGTTGTAACCGCGGGCCACTGTGTCTACGCCAGAACCCCCAACGGGCTCACCATCAACGCCTTTGCCGATATCGTCTATGTCTACCCGGCATGGGACGGCGTTTCGAACAACGGGCAGTTCGCTGCCCCGGACAGTTCCGAGGTTATTCAAAACTTCGGGTATGCCTTTGGGACCACCTTCTATGCAGGAGCTGGGTACATCAGTACCGGTGACTGGGACCGCGACGCCGGATTGATCCGTCTCACGCGTGGGTCATCCCGAAATGTCGGCATGCTCACCGGATGGTTCGCATGGGCATGGGGCGGGAGCTGTGCAACGATCCAGTCTCGCATCTACAACAACTTCTCGTACCCCGCAGAGAACTGCCCAACAGCAGGTCTTCACACAGGCGGGACAATGTATCACTGGAGCGGAACAATCGATTCGTGCCCAGATAATCAGATGCGCCTCAATACCGGTGGCAACTGCCTCGACACACTCTGGGGCGGAATGTCCGGCTCAGGTATGTACTACATCGACGGCAATAACCGATACACCCACGCGGTGGCCTCAACCTCCAACCGCAACGACATCGGAAACTACTGCAAACTCTGGGAACAATATGTCCTCGATATGCAGAGCTTTGAAACCAACACACGCACAAACAGCGAAGACTGGGAACCCCTCATGATGCGCGCGCGTGGCTCAACGACGGTCCAAGCAGGGACCACAATGGACGATTCGTTCGATGTCAAAATGATCAACGCGACCAACGCCAACCCCGGGGTCCAAGATTATCAGTTGAAAGTCTACCTTTCAACCAACAACAACATCTCAACAGCCGACACCCTACTCGGGACCTGGAACTGGAATGCGCGTGACTTTGGAGCTATGAACAATGTCAACTTTGTTGTCCCAGCACCAAACATTCCTATCGACACCCCCGCCGGAACCTACTGGATCGGTGTGATCGCTGACTCTGGTCTCCCAGGGACAACCACCAATGATGATACCGATACCTGGGATGCCCAGCAGATCTCCGTCACCGTTGGGCTCCCCGCTCAGGCATCAATCGTTTCGCCATCCAACGGTGCTTCAGGCGTTGATTTCAATGCCAATCTCGATTGGACCGCAGGGACTCGTGCCACGAGCTCAACCCTCTACTTCGGAACAGACCCAACCCCAGATGCAGGTGAGTTCATTGTCGCAACAATCGGCTCGTCGTGGTCACTCTCGCCCCTCGCCTACAGCACCACATACTTCTGGCGAGTAGATTCTGTTAACTCTGCAGGAACTACTACGGGATCTATCTGGTCATTTACAACCGAGGCCGAACCAGTCCCCGATCTGAATGCCACGCAAAGTACCTACAACGCGGCGCCAAACTATTTCCCAGGGCAAACAATCAGCCTTACCCACCGCACATTCAACGATGGAACACTCAGTGCCTCTGCGGTCCATCTTGATTTCTATGCATCAACCAACAACTTCATCTCCGCAGGAGATCACCTCATCGGTACCCGTGATTATGGATCGCTCGCCCCTGGCGCATCGGTCTTCGTTAACTCAATACTCACCATCCCGAATGATCTGACCCCTGGAAACTATTACCTTGGGTACATCGCTTCGGAGCCGGACGGTCTAGAAACCAATCTGGGCAACAACTGGATTTCGGGCGCCGACCCTATCACCGTGCTTAACTGTCTGCCAGACCTGAATAACGATGGAGCTCTTGACTTCTTTGACATCTCCCTCTTCCTCAACTTGTTCTCAAGCAACGATCCGATCGTTGATTGGAATAATGATGGGCAGTGGGACTTCTTCGATATATCAGGTTTCCTTACGTCCTTCACAGCCGGCTGTCCATAACCGACTCGCACTGATCCGGACGAATCAATAATCCACGACCCCGCACCAGCACGGTGCGGGGTCTTTCTTTTTTGAACGCATAAAAAACCCCGGTAGTACCCGGGGCTATGGAGTAAATTTTGTATAACCAATGACTTAGACAGGAACGCCCAGCAGTTCCATCACCTTACTGACGATGCTCTCTGCATCAAGCCCGCACATCTGGAGCATCTCGTCAGGTGTCTTGGCACTCTTAGGAATCCGCTTAACGAACATCTGTGTAAGCTCAAAACCGTCTCCAGATTCCATAAGTGCATCAGCGATTGCCGATCCAAGCCCGCCACCATAGTTGTCTTCGAGCGATACGACGAAGCCGCCGTTCTCCGCAACGATGTCGAGGAGTTTGTCGGAATCAAACGGGATGGAGTACATATCAAGTAAGGTCGCTGAAACGCCGGCCTTATCAAGAAGTTCAACCGCCTTGTTGCCCTCGTGGACCATGATACCCGATGCCGCGAGAACAATGTCTCGCCCTTGTGCGAGGGTTTCAAACCCACCAAGGTTGAACACATGGTCATCGGAGTAGAGGAGTTCTGTATCAGCTCTCAGTGTCCGCATGTAGCACATTCCCTCGTACTCAGCCATGGTCGTGGTGAGTGCGTAGGCGGCGTACGCGTCTGATGGTTGGAGAACATAGCAACCCGGGTTGCCGTTGTGATCGGTGGTTTGCGAGAGCGAGCGGAACCAGGCGACATCGGGGAGCGACATCTGTGATGGGCCATCAGCCGCGAGCGTAATCCCGGCATGCGAGCCCACGATTTTCAGATTCGCACCCGAGTTCATACCCATCTCAATCTGGTCATAGGCACGGGTAAAGAACTTGGCGAAGGTTGAACAGAACGGGATTTTGCCAGCGGCGGACATCCCCGCACCGACACTGATCATGTTCTGCTCGCCGATTTTACATTCGACGAATCGTTCAACATTGTCTTTGTTCTTAGCAAAGGTCTCTGAGAAAGTAGAGTTCGATACATCAGCGTCGAGGACAACAACATCCGGGTTAGTGGCACCCAATGCACGAAGTGCAACGCCATACGCCTTGCGGGTGGCAAACTTGCCGGTATGAAGGACGCTCTCCATGTCGAGGTCTTTCATAGCCTCAGACAATGTGAGCAGTTCGTCGGTCGCTACAGCACGGTCCGGTGCTTGCGCCGGTGGATCGATGGTGAACTGATCGGTCCCCGCGAGTGCTGATGTAAGATCAATGCGTGTCTCGTTGAGTTCAGCGTATGCTTTTTCGAGTGCATCGCCGGTAGCCGGCTTGCCATGCCATCCGCCGCCCTGAAGCGACGAGCATCCCCAACCCTTTACAGTCTTTGCGATCACCGCGATTGGTTTAGCGTTTGTATCACCTGAAACCTCAGCAAAGCGATCGAATGCCGATTTAATCTGGTCCGGAGCGTGCCCGTCGATGCTGATGACTTCGAATCCGTAAGCGGCAAACTTGGCCGCCAGAACCTCTGGACTCTGCTGGTTGGATACACGATCAGCCTGGCCGTACTCGTTGCAGTTCACGATCGTACACACATTGGAAAGCTTGTGATCAACAATAAAGTCCATCGCCTCAGCAACCTGGCCCTCGCGGACCTCGCCGTCGCCACACAAGCAGAACACCCGGCGATCGAGATTATCGAGCCGGGCCGCCTTGGCAACCCCAGCCGCGACACTCAATCCCTGACCAAGTGAGCCAGTCGCGGCATCAAAGAAATCGACGCCTTCCATCGGGTTTGGATGCCCATCAAGAACCGAGTCCCACTGACGGAGCGTATTGAGATCATCAGTTGTCAGTTTCCGGCGATCGTCCGCCTTGCCGACCATCACCCCAAGAGTCGCCATCGCGGCATACACAGCAGGAACCGCGTGACCCTCAGAAAGCACGAAACGATCGCTTGTTGGATAGTTTGGGTAATCTGGTGACCAACGCATCGACGAGAACATCAGCGTAGTGACGATATGACCAATGCTCATCGCGCTGGTCGGATGACCAGTACCAGAGGCGGCGGTCATCTCAAGAGAGAGACGGTCAATTTCAATGGCTTGGGCGTGGACTGCGGCTTCAAATGACATATGGATGGCCTCCAAAAACGACGATGCCGCCCTTCCTGGACCCCTCTCACCGGCCTCAACACGAGGAAAAAAGGGGTCCGGAGCGCGGCGGTCGCGGGTAAGTTGTTGTACTAACACCCAGTCTAGCGCTATTTCGACTCGGCATCATGCTTGCTCTGCCACCCCAGACTGAAATTGATGGATATTCATCAAGAATCAACACCCAATCAAGGGCGAATCCAACCCCACCAAGCGCAAACAATAGAGGTCTCTGCTACCATACCAAACACTGAATACCGTCCATAGCGGGCGGGTTGGAGCGAATCTATGAAAGTTATCTGCGAACGGGCTGCACTGCTCGAAGCGGTCAATCAAGTCTCAGGCGTGGTCGCATCCAGATCACCAAGACCCCAACTGACCTGTATTAAACTCACCGCCACCAACGACGCCCAGGGTGCTGAGCTCATCCTCTCAGGCACCGACGCCGAGATCGCCCTTTCTGTACGGATCGGCCGTGTTGAAGTTGAGCAAGAGGGCAGCTCACTTGTCCCGGCTGATAAACTCCGCCAGATCGTCTCCGCAGAAGACAATGAGCCCACACTGACCATCGAATCCACCGGCGAAACCACCCATATCCGTGGTGCCGACGCCCACTTCCAGCTACATGGATTTGATGCGGCCGATTTTCCGCAACTCGCTGACTTTAAAGAAGTTTCAGCCGGATCAGCCGCTTCACCAGCCGCAAAATCCATCTTTAGTCTTGACGCCGGCACCCTCGATGCACTGATCGCAAGGACGCTATTTGCAGCAGCACGCGAGAACTCGCGGTACGCGATCAACGGCGTGCTCCTGGTCCGTGAAGGTAAAAAACTCGATCTCATCGCTACCGACGGCCGCCGCCTCGCCAAGAGCCACGCGACCATTGATTCCAAGGGTGATGCCGCCCAGTGTATCCTGCCTTCAAAGGCACTCTCGATGATCCAGAAACTCACCGCAGACGAGAATGAACTGGTCCACATTGCAGTAACCGACAATCAAGCGGTCATCGTCTTCGGCGAAGACCCAACAGATGCAAGAGCAACCCTCTCCACCAATCTCGTTGAAGGCACCTTCCCGCCTTACGAGGATGTGATCCCCAAAGACCAAGATATTAAGGTCACTTTCAATCGTGATGTGCTCGCTTCAGCGGTCAAAAGAGCAGCCCTGCTGACCAACGAAGAATCCCGAGGCGTCCGCCTCGCGTTCAACGGCGGCGAAAAATCACTCGAACTCTCCTCAAGAGCCCCAGAAATGGGTGAAGCGACGATCAATGTTGAACTCGCTGGGTACGACGGCAACGATATCGAAATCGGGTTCAACCCCGCCTTTATCACCGATGCCCTCAAGGTCATCAACGATTCAGAGGTCACCATCGAGCTTAAATCAGGTAACAAACCAGGCCTATTCAAAGCCGGGGGCGATTTCGTCTATGTTGTTATGCCTGTCAATCTGAGCTAACTCTTTAGTAAACAATAAGTTATCAAGAAACAGAAACACGCCTTCGCTCGGGATTCGTGCGGACAGTGCGGTGTGTATCTGGACTGGAATCGTGTGGCTGGTGAGGTTGGTGAACCACAGCTTGGCGCGAACATCGCTCGTCACAGGTATGCAAAGATTGGGAGTTGGGATCTGTCTGGACACCCACCGCCGCTTTGCGGTGCCGCCGTTCAAGCATTAGCACCGGCACTGGCACGCACAGCAATACAAGTACACAAACCAGCGTGACTGTCGGAGCGGCCCGGAGATTCTCAGGGCTCATCAGAGCAACAAGAATCCCGATCCCGACCAAAATCGTTATGGCACCAATACCGACGAGCACACACCACTGCAAACACGCTGAAAGATTACTCTGGTGGGCAGGGACCGGATGAGAAACAGATTCACGCATCATCTTTAAGTTTGATCTCGTTGTTTATTTCGAGTCGATCCTGACTCGAATACCGGCACCCCAAACAAAGCAGTACCAAGGGCGCGTCCTTACGCCGGGAACCACAATATCTAGGTTAATACCCTGAGACCATCGGGCAATCAAAATATTCATGGCCACGCCGCTCAGAAGTCTGTTTTTGATCGAAACGAACATGTTTCTTGTGCGATTCCTCTGCTCAGACGATGGTGTCACGCCCCTCGATGGTGTATCGTCTCCCTCAAATGATCCCATCCGTGTTCCAATCTATATCACTCTCCAAATCCGCGACCAGTCGGACCCGCCGAACCCTCAGCCGGGCGGCGATTATTGCGATTGCCTGCGGCTGCACTTTCGGGACCGCACACTCCACCGCGATTGCCCAAGAGACCACAGAAAGTCTCTCAGACTTCTCAATCTATGAGAACCGTCCAATCGCACGGATTCTGGTTCGAGGTTCGATGACCGCCGAAGGTGTCCGCACCCCCCTGAGCCCGGAAGGCCGCCAGCAAGCCACCAATGTTCTAGTCTCAGCAGCCGGGGCTATCTTTGACGCACAGCAAGTCCGAGACGATATCCGGCAACTCAACAGACTCGGGCTGTTCCAACGAGTAGAGATCTACGCCGGACTCACAGAAGATGGTGAGGTCGAACTCGCATTCGATCTCTTCGAACGCATGCAGGTCGTCGATGTTCAGGTCACAGGGAACACCGAGATCAATGACACCGAAATCCGGAGTGTAATCGATGTCATCTCCGGCACACCGATCGACAGATTCCAGATCGACCGCTCCGCGCGCAGAGTCGAGGAACTCTACCGCGCCAAAGGGTACTACTTTGTCCGAGTCAATCTTGACGAAGATGAACTCGCGGAAACCGGCCTGGTAATCTTTCGCATCCTTGAAGGCAACCGCCTCAAGGTGACCGGGATCAGATTCTCGGGCAACGAAGCCTTTGAAAGCAAAAAACTCCGCCGAGAAATCAAGACCAAAAAGGCAAACATCTTCAGACGAGGACAACTCGATGACGAGATCCTTGATGTTGACACCGCCAACCTGATTGAGTTCTACCGCGACCGCGGCTACCTCGATGTCCGGACGGACCGGCTCGTTCAGCCCGCGCCAAATGGACGCGAAGCGATCATCACCTATCTCATCGAAGAGGGCCCGCTCTACACAATGCGTGAGGTGCAGGTAGACATCGCCTCGCCCGAAGGATCAGAGCCGATTTTCGGTCGCGCCCAAATTGCAGGGCTCATGACCATCAAGCCCGGTGATGTGTATTCAGTTCGTGATCTCACCGATTCCATCCAAATCATCAAAGATGCGTACGGACAGATGGGATATGTCGACGCGGTTGTCGAACGCCTCGAACGACGCGATGAGAACGAACCGTTGGTTGACCTCGTCGTGGCAATCTCAGAAGGCGGACGCTCACGCGTCGGTGAAGTCATCATCCAAGGCAACGACCTCACACGCCAAGAAGTTATCCGCAGACAGGTAGAACTCAAACCTACCCGCCCGCTCGACACCAAGGCAATGGACCGAACAAAGTCACGCCTCCGCCTGCTCCGATTGTTCAACGACCGCTCGGGCGCCAAAGTCACCCCCCAAGAGTCTGGGGTCGAGTTCTTTGCAGAGGTATGGGACGACGAGTTTGTCCCAAGAGCAAGGCGGAGTGATCAGTCTGACAACTCGTCGCAAGACGATATCATGAACGACCCGATCACGCTCACACTCACCCCTCCCGACAAATCATCATTCCGCGATGTGCTGATCGAAATCGAAGAAACCAACACAGGCAGCTTTGACCTCGGTGGCGCGGTGTCTTCGGACTCTGGCGTGGTTGGCCGGATCGCGATCACCCAGCGAAACTTTGATATCCGCGACACACCCGATTCATTCGGCGAGTTCTTTGCAGGCAGGGCCTTCCGCGGCGGCGGTCAAACCTTCCAGATCGAAGCACTGCCGGGTAGTGAGGTTCAGACTTACCGTGTTTCGCTCTCTGAACCATACCTGATGGAATCAAACTACTCAGGCTCGATCAGCGCGTTTTTCCGCAGACGCAACTTTGACGAGTTTGATGAACAACGTGCAGGCTTCACGCTCGGACTCGGTCGACGCTTCGGCACACGCTGGACAGGCGCCCTGAACTTCCGCCTCGATCAGATCGAGCTGGGCGACATCGACCCGACACGCCCTGTTGATGTCTTTAAAGCCGCCGACCCAACAACACTCGCAGGCCTCTCTGCCTCACTCTCTCGCAGCACCCTCGATTCTCGAGTCCGCCCAACCAAAGGCTCCCGTTCATCAATCAGTATCGAGCAAGTCGTCGGCGACTTCGTCTACACACCAATCAGAATTAAACACAACACCTTCGTCCCGATCCGTGAGGATTACCTCGGCCGATCAACCATCCTCAAGTTCAGCTCCAGGGTCGGCTATATCCCCCAAGGCCGAGACGAAACCCCAACTTACGAACGCTTCTACTCCGGCGGTCAAGACTTCCGCGGCTTCGAGTTCAGAACCATCTCCCCCAAAGGGATCAGAAACGACAACGGCCTCCCATCCGACGATCCGGTTGGCGGCACCTTTGAGTTCTTCCTTGGTGCTGAAATCCAGCAACCGATCTACGAAGAACTCTTGTCTGTTGTCCTCTTTGTCGATTCAGGGACCGTTGCGTTTGACCCAGGATTCGACGAATACCGCGTAGCTGTTGGTTTCGGCTTCCGGATTTTCATGCCCGCACTCTCACCAGCCCCGCTGGCGTTTGATTTTGGGTTCCCCATTCTCAAAGAAGATGGGGATGAAACCCGCCTATTCACCTTCTCGGTCGACCTGCCCTTCAACTAAGTGATAATTCATGTCAACCCCGGCAAGCAGGTAACGGTATACCATTCAGAACACCACCAAATATCCGATTCATGGAGACTACCTCAATGCAAACCAGTAAAAACACCTTCCTGACACTCACAAGCCTCGCGATGCTCATTGGAGCCGCATTCGTATTCCAAGCAAACGCAAACTCTGCGCGTCCGCCTGCCCAACCAACAGCCATTGCCATTGTTGACATCATGAACATCATTGATGGACTCAATGAACGCTCAGTTCTCGAAGGCCAGCTCGAGGCACGGATGGAAGCCCGCCAAGGACAACTCAATGAGGTGGTCAAGCAACTTGAAGCTCTCGATGCTGACATCCAGATCCTTGAGCCCGGAACAGATGCGTACCGCGAAAAACTCCGCGAAGGTCTCGAAAAACAAGCCGTCGCCAAGGCCCGCCGCGAAGCCCTCTCACAAATCGTGTCGATCGACACCGGGTCGGTCATGGCCGGTCTCTACACCAAAATCGAAACCGCGATCAGTGACATCGCAGACCGCGAAGGGTACGACATCGTCCTCTTCGACGACTCATCCTTTGACATCCCAGACGGTGCACCAAACCCGGATGTCATCCGCGCCATCATCACAAAGAGTGTTGTCTATCGCCATGACTCGATCGACATCACCCAACAAGTCATCACACTGATGAACAACGAATACAGCGCCCCGTAAAGGCTGTGCCCTTTCATACAAAAAGTGATGAGTTCAATGACCCCATCCAAAGCAGACACTGTGTTCAAGCCTCACAACAAGGACGGGGATATATCCTCGATCGTGTCGCTCCCGGTACGCGCCGAGGATCTAGCAACCCTGCTCGGCGGAGAACTCATCGGGAACCCCGATGTTCCGTTGAGCACACTCGGATCCATCGAAGATGGTTCAGCCGAAACCCTGACCTTTATCCGGTCATCCAACTACGCTAAGTTCTGGGCTGATTCATTATGCGGATGTGCGCTCGTTACCAAGGATATCGAAGTACCGGGACACAACCCAAATACACGAGCCCTTATTCTTGTCGAAGACGCCGATGAAGCGATGGTCATGATCCTCGAAGCCGTCAGCCCCAAACGTGCCCGCCCAGCACCAGGGATACATTCTTCAGCAGTTGTTGACCCCGAAGCGAGAATTGATCCAAGCGCCGCGATCGGCCCGGGCTGCACAATCGGCGCGAGGGCAACTATTGGAAAAGGCGCGGTGTTGATGCCCAATGTCACCATCGGGGTCAACGCACATATCGGGCAAGACACCATTCTTGAACCCGGCGTTGTGATCGAAGACCGATGTATTGTTGGATCGCGCTGTCACTTCGGTGCAAACAGCGTTGTTGGGACCGATGGGTTCGGGTATCTCCCACCAACAGATTCACGCCCCGCGATCAAAGTGCCGCAAATTGGGACTGTTGAGATCGGTGACGATGTTGAGTTTGGCGCCTGCGTCACCGTTGACCGCGCTCGGTTTGGCGCAACGACAATCGGCGACCGAACCAAAATCGATAACCAGGTGCATATTGCCCACAACTGCGTGGTAGGAACAGACACCCTGATCGCCGGACGAACAACACTCGGCGGATCGGTAACCATCGGCGACTTTGCGATGATCGGCGGAGCGGTTGTACTCAACGATCAGTCTGTAGTCGGGAAACACGCAAAGGTCGCTGGCGGTGCGATTGTGCTCGAAAGCGTCCCCGACAATGAAACCTATGTCGGCATGCCCGCAATGCCTGCTCGGCAAGCACTCCTGAACTACGGAGCATTCCGTGAACTCGGAACCTTTGTCCGCAAGGTTGAGAAGCGATTAAAGAAACTCGAATCCGATTAACCTGTCTCCCGACTGAATGATGATGCAATCGTCAATCCAAAGCACATCCCAGCGAACACTCCGATCACCCACTGTAATCAGCGGGACCGCTCTCTTCACAGGACTCCCAAGCAAATGTGTACTCCACCCTGCAGGAGTTGATCACGGGCTGGTCTTCAGCCTGAACAACATCAGTATCCCGGTCAATCCTAAAAATATCAGTCACTCCCCAGTGCACCCCGCCTTCGCAAACATCCCGCCCCGATGCAGCGCCCTGAGCAATGGTGGATCCACCGTTTGGCTCGTCGAACATGTGCTCTCCGCGCTTGCTGGGACTGGTGTGACCAACGCAATGATCAAGGCTGATCATTGCGAACTCCCGATTATGGATGGTTCATCGCTTGCGTTTACTCGTGCGATCAATCAAGCCGGGATCGAGACTCAGAACACAGCGATTGACCCAATTGTGATCGACCAACCTATCCGCGTTGAGCAGGGTGATGCATGGATCGAGATTTCCCCCGCTAACCAATGCTCTTACCAGTACACAATTGATTATGGCACAGATTCTCCGATCACCCGAGCAACTGTCGACTGGAACAATGAAACGGATTCGTATACTGATCAAGTTGCGCCGGCCCGAACTTTCTGTCTTGAACACGAAGCCGAGGCATTAATCAAAGGCGGATTGTTTGAGCATCTCAGCCCGGGCGAAATGGTCGTGCTCGGAGATGCAGGACCAATCAGCTGTACGCTCCGAAGCGAGCACGAATGCGCCTACCACAAACTACTCGACCTGATCGGTGATGTTGCACTGATCGGCAAACCGGTCATCGGTCGAATAATCGCGCACAAATCCGGTCATGCGCTCGCCCATAAGTTTGCACGAGCCATTATTGATACGCAATGACACGATTTGTGCGCATTCGTGTTGATCAATAGCGCGATTCCAAACCATTACTCTTGTTGAATCGGGTACAATTAAGCCCCCCCACTCTTTCTTATTCCCCGCAGCGTTCATGCACGATGCGCTCTGTGTATGTACGCTCAAAGTTGAGTGCGGGAGAAGTAGTATGCGGAACTTAATGGTATTGGTATTTGTATTCGTTGCTTTGGTTATTGGCGGGTGCGCAGGGATCGGACAGTCGGTCGAAAATCTCGGATCGATGCGCGATCAGGCGATGGAGATCCAGAACGATCTTCAAAGCCAACTCGACGAACTAGCGCTCATGCGTGAATCAATCCCAGACGATAGCGTTCAAGGGAACTCGATCGACGCATTAATATCACAGGTCAACGCGAAACTGGCACTAGTCGAGGCGGCGATCGTTCATACGAATCAAGTCCTACAAGGGGCAACCAACCCGAGCGACCCGCTCACAATCGCCACAGACGCGATCTCGCCCTGGGTACCCGCACCGATCCAAGCACCGCTCGTGCTCGGCGCCGCTCTACTAGCGACCATCATGCGGTCGCGTTCATTGAGCACCGGAACAAGATCGATCGTCGAATCCATCAACTATGTGCTCAAGAAAGACGACTCCTTCAACGCAGCGTTTGCAGCAAATGCCGATACGATCCGGACAATCCAGACCCCGGCAGCCCAAAGGATTGTAAACAAATGGACGCCCTGAGTTAGTCAGCAAGCTGGGTCCGGAGTGCAAACTCAAGGCGCCGGTCGCCAGATCGGAGAGCGCGGATAAGCACAACACGCCCATCGCCGAGATCTACTTTGGCATCACCAAGATTATCTCTCGCGAGGTATTTGGATGCGAAAGTCTTTGGCACTCTTGCTGAGCCAATGTAGACATTGTCCGCGACTATGACGAACCGGTTCTGATCATCGGTGCTCAGTTGAATGATCGCCCAGATGATGGTTGAGCCATGGGCGTGATTAAACCGAGCACCGACGGTCATTCCGGTTTCACTGATCGTGATACGGATTTCTGCGATCTCATCGATCCATGTATCGTCGGTAAATGAATGAACAGTATCTTTGAGGCGGTGGGTGAGCCAACTATTGAGCTGGTCCTGGTTGATCGCTGCGTTCCAATCTGAGTCTTCTGGTGAACGCACACGAGTCAGGGCGGTAGTAATGCGGTTCTCGAGCTCGATCCCTGACTGCTGGGTATTGAGCGGATTGTTCTCGAGTTCTTTCCACCAAACCGGGGTGTTGTCGAGCCCGCTGAGCTGCCAGATGATGAATATCGGAGCGATGGCGACCACGGCTATCGTGATGAGCAAACCCAGCACGACATGGTCGCGGGGTTGATCGGGATGTCTATTGGATCGCAGAATCATGACAACACTATAGAAAAACAGCCCGGCAAAACCGGGCTGCTGTGAATGAAACTGTTGAAAGGGTCGAAACCCCGTATTAACGCTTCGAGAACTGGAAGCGACGACGAGCACCTGGCTGGCCATACTTCTTGCGTTCGACCTTACGAGCGTCGCGAGTCAGGAATCCTGCGTCGCGGAGTGCTGGCTCGAAGTTTGGATCGTATCCGACGAGTGCACGGGCGATCCCGAGGCGGACCGCTTGGGCTTGGCCCATGTAGCCGCCGCCGTGACAGCGGACGATGACATCCAGCTTGCCGGTGGTTTCGGTCAGTTTGAGAGGCGAGAGTGCGTCTGAGCGGTCACGCATCTCAGAGAAGTACTCTTCGATGGTCTTGAACTGCTTGCGCGAGATCTGGATCTGGACCTGTCCTTTGCCTTCGTCCTTGGCTGGACGGAAGCGGACGCGGGCGACTGCACGCTTGCGGCGACCGGTGCCCCACCACCAGCCGTGCTTGTCAGCTGGCTTTGGGTCTGGGAGGACGCGTGATTGAACTTCTGCGGGTCCGGTGTCAGCGACGGTTTCGCCGGCAAGTTCCGGATTGGTGATGGTGGTTTCGTATCCAGCCATGTGTTCACATTCCTTTTCGTAACTGTCCGCATCCACGAATTTTGGTACACCCAAGATCGCTTTGGACAGTGAGTTGATTTATTTACAGGGCTGTTGGGTTCACGCCGGCGTGTGGGTGATCCGCTCCGTCGTAAACCTTGAGCTTCTTGAGCATCTGACGACCAAGGCGGCTCTTAGGGAGCATGCGACGGACAGACTCAGAAACGAGTACATCTGAGCGACGCTCGCGGAGGTGACCGAAGGACTCTGCGGACTGACCACCGGGATAGCCCGAGTAGGTCAGGCGGAGGTTCTGTTCTGCCTTGCGGCCGGTGAGACCAACCTTGCCAGCATTAATGACGATGACAAAGTCACCACAGTCAACATGCGGGGTGTACTCCGGGCGGTGCTTGCCCATGAGGACCGGTGCGATCTCTGCAGCGAGACGACCGAGCGAAACGCCTGATGCGTCGATAATGCGCCACTGCTTGGCGACATCGCCGTTCTTGGCCATGTATGTTTCGCGACGCAGGTGGTGGCGTAGTGGTTTGCTTCCCATGACGATCTCCTAATCCGGCGTTGAGGTTCGGGTTGCCCAATGAATCGGGACGATGAACCAGCAGCCGTTGTTTGGTGCTTGACACGCTGCCTACCGGGCAGGGCGGGCTGGAAGATGACTCGACCAGCAGATTTGTGAACTATGCCAACAGACAAGCCGTTGGGGATGAAGAATTTAGGCGTCGGAATAGGTTGGGTCAAATTGTTGGATGAATCGGGGGATTGAAAGCGCGAATTGGCCCGATGAAAGGGCATGGACGAACCGAACCAATCGATTGATTCACCGACCCAATCAAACACCGATCTTGATCAAACCACAGATCCCGGAACACCTGTTTCTGGGCTGATTGCCTTGATTTTAGCGGTGGTCTTTGCCGGCGGGATCATCCTGTGGCAGAATTTGTCCGAGACCACCCAATACGACCTGGTTGGTGAGGAGATCCCCGAGCTCCTGATCGACGCCGACACCGCGGCTCCGGGTCGGTTCGGACAGTTTGACCTCCCCGCCCGGATCTTCATCCGAGGCCGCCAACTGTTCATGAGTGAATCCAGTGATTTCAGCACCACAGTAATGGATCAGTTTGAACTGGTCTATACACCCGAAGACCAGATCCGCGCCGTCATCATGAGCGGAGAGTATGAGGGAAATCAGGAAGCACTTGATCGGCTCCGAGCCACCCGGATTGAGGTCCAGGGTGATCTAGTCAACGACAGCGACAATCCCGACGAAGAATCCCTTAAATCAATCAAAGGCCGCCTTGTGCTCGCAGAACTCGACGCGCTTGAATCCATATACACCGATGGCCCTGACTCCATCGAGCAACCAATGCGCGAACAACTCGTCGCCCGATACGGTGTCCTAGGGCAAGCCGTGCTCACACACGGGCTCGATGACGATGACCCACTCCGTAAACCAATCGTTACCGGGTTTATCCCGATCGCTGTATTGCTTTTCGGGGTCTTCTTGGTTGTTGGGGTCAGCACGATGGCGGGGATGGTGCTTCTTGTGATGGGGATTGTGAATCTCGCGATCGGGAAGATGCAACTGCGGTTTAAAGCCCCGGCTCCGGGTGGTTCAGTATTTCTTGAAACCTACGCGCTGTTCCTAGCCGCCTTTGGCGTGCTCTCGATCGGACTATTTGTGCTGAGCGTAAAGGTAAACCCAGCACTCGGGGCGCTCTCAATCCCTCTGCAATGGGCGCTGATTATTGTCCCCGCATGGGCCCTGCTCCGTGGGATGAAATCAAAAGACTGGTCGAAGGCTATCGGGTTGCATCGCGGCGAAGGGATCTTGAAAGAGGTCGGGTGTGGGTTCCTTGTGTACCTCGCGAGCATCCCCGTGTACATGGTCGGGGTTGCAATCACGGTTATTATGCTCCTTGTTCAAGGTGCTTTGGCTTCAGCCAGCGGCGAAGAGCTTGAACCTATGTCTAACCCGATCTTTGACCTCATCAGCGACAGCAACGCTTGGATTATTCTCCTTGTCTTCTCGCTCGCGACAATCTGGGCACCGATCGCCGAGGAGTTAATCTTCCGCGGGGCGTTGTTCCGTCATATGAGCGGACGATTGCACTGGGTGCTTGCGGCATTCTTGAGCGCATTACTCTTTGCCTACATGCATTCCTACGGCCCGTTCATGGTCGCCCCGCTGATCGCACTCGGGTTCATGTTCGCATTCATGCGGCAGTGGCGCGGATCAATCATCGCACCGATGACCGCACATTTTATCCACAACGCATCACTGATCGGATTCATGATTCTCTTCATCAACCTGCTCAAAGACCCGATCATCTCATGAATTAACAGATTCTGAATCGCTGATCGAAATCTTCTTGAGTGTCGATCCTGCGATCTTGCTCACAACAATCAACAGCACAACCGTCGCGGCAATTCCTGCGGCAATCACCCAACGGGGCTGGTTGTACTCACCGGTCCAGTTGGTGATCGACACCCCGACAAGCACGGCCCCGAGTGTCCGAGGCAACATCCCGAGCATGGTGCCGACCAAGAATACAGACCGCGAAACACCGAGACTAACCAACACAAGATTGGTGAGTGCAAATGGAGCACTCGGAGATGCCCGCAGCAATGTGACGATCAGGATCGCCCGCGTTGGGCTCGCTGTCAGGAGTGCATGTCGGACCATCGAGGTCTTTGGTGACCGGTCAAGCTCCTGCTCGATGCGGTCGCGGGCGAGGTGTTTGACGACCTCGTAGCCGATGAGTGCTGCGCCGCCGAACCCGATCATCGCGGCCGGGAGCCCAATAGTAAACCCAAATGCGTATCCAGCGAGGACAGCCTGCGAGATGGTTGGCAAGAGCCCAAACCCCGCAAGGATAATGAAGCAAACGGTGTAGATCCCGAGCCCGATGATAAACTGGGTGGTTGAGCCGGTATCGCCAATCAACAACAGACTGATAGGCTCCATATTGAGGAGCAGAATCACGCCGGCGATGCTCGGAAAGAGTGACCACGCGACGCCGAGAGCGGTCGCAGGAGCGAGACGGCGGAACCTTGAGTGGTGCTGCATTTTTGAAGGGGAAGATGGAGTTTCGGTTTTGATTTCAGTGATTGTGTCGAGATCTGCAGCCATGGGTTTGGTTGGAGCTTCTAGTTGAGACTGTGTTTCAATAAGACTCATGAGAGAATATCGTAGTCCCCTCAACCCAATCATTCTCAGTCGGTTGTGTCGGATTCAGGGTCTTGTGAATCGGTGCCCATCGCTTTGTCGATTGCTTTATTAGCCATGTGTCCCAGAAGCATCAGGACCCCGAACATCAGGACAATTCCACCGATGATAAGCCACTTGGGCTTGTCGTATTCGTCCCAGCTCGTCACTTGATGCCCGATCCAGACCGCCGCGAAGGTGCGTGGGGCCATACCGACGACGGTGGCGATGACATACGGGACCAGCTTGACACCCGATACGGCCATGAACCCGTTCATGAGCGAGAAAGGGGAGGCGGGTGATACACGGAGCAGCACCAGAATCCCGGTCGCGCGCCAAAACCCGTGGCGGATGAACGCGTCGCGGACGATGGTCGCCTTGGGGTGTTTGTGGATTTCGCTCTCAACACGGTTGCGTGCGATTTTGAGTGCGATGAAGTAGCCGATGATCGAGGCCCCGGTGAATCCTGCGAGAGCCGCGGGGAATCCGATGCCGATCCCGAAGGCAAAGCCCGCGAGGATGGCTTGCGAATAAGTCGGGAGGAACCCGAGCCCAGCGGAGACAAAGAAGATCCCGACATACATCGCGACGCCAATCGCGAGAGATCCGCCACCCTCTTCGTTGCGCTGGAGGAGGATGTCCGAGGCCTTACTCATGTTGGCCAGGAGGAGGAAGCCGGCGATCGCGGGCATGACGGCCCACGCGATCCCGAGGTAGGCGGCTGGGCCTAGGCGGGAGAAGATCGCCATAGCAGATTGGTCTTGGTCAGTGGCTTGATCTTTTGGCTGGGATGGGGTTTCTGGTGTGGTCATAGGGGTTTATGGTATGCGATGGATCATGTGGGGTAGATCTGGCGTACATCTCTCTATGGATTCAGGGTTTCGAATCTGGGGCATCAGGCTGGCGATCTACATTCTCTTCATCGCTTTGCTGCAGGTATCGATTTATCTTGCGGTTCCCAAGGCCGGGTATCGCGGTTGTAGAGGATGGATAACAACCGGTCCGGAGGGTAAAGAGCGATGGTATATTGATTCGTACTACCTCAAGCGGACAGCAAATGGATTTACGCTGGCAACCGAATCAGATTTTATCGCGTCGATCATTTCACCCGCATCAAATCCGTTGGAGATTTGTGTTGCGGATGTAGACTGGTATCAACGCGATAGTCTGTTTGATCGGCTCTCAATGTTCTCAGTGTCGTCAATCACTCGAAATATGGTGTCTTTCTCTGCGCGTGAGGGTTCAAGGGGTGAGTACACGCCGATTGATCCGTTCGAATATTCAACGATCCAGTCACGCATCAGTGGGTCAGCGAATGATCCGGGATTTGTGCAAGCAGGATTCCTTTCGATCACGCTTCCAAGAATCGATCCGATGATTCTGATCTTCAAACTCTTGGTCCATTCGATTCTAATCTGGTACTCGTATCGCCTAACACCAACTGTGTATAAAACCGTCCGATGGTGGTTGCTCCCAACGCCCCGAAAATATCCTGGAAAGTGCGCGAACTGTCAGTATTCGACTGTTGGATTAACCACGCCCATCTGCCCTGAATGCGGGAAGCACCATGGCACGATGTACTCATCGCCCGCCTAAACTACTCTGTCGCCTACTGATTCGGGCGACTAGTTAACACTGTTTCCACCCGCGCTAAAGCTCGGGTTTGAGGAGAATTGGTTATGATCCCGCGTCCGCCGCCCCGTGAGGGCTCACTTGGATTTCTGTACCTTCCGCCCTTCCGCGTTCAAGGCTTCTCCGTCGCCGGCGAAGCGACCACGATCTCGATCCCCGAGATGGATGTCTGCTTCGATATGGGCAAAGCACCACGCGCACACCTCGCACCCAAATACTGCGTCCTCTCCCACGGCCACATGGACCATATCGGCGGGCTCTCCTACTGGTGCTCGCAGCGTAACTTCCAAGGTATGGGCCCCGGCACCATCGTCTGCGATAAACGCATCGAGAATGATGTCAAAGGCATGATGGACGGGTTCCAGGCGCTCGAACGCCAAAAAACCCCCTACGAACTCATCGCCCTCGAAGAAGGCGAAGAACTCGAGATCAAAAACAACATCGTCCTCCGCCCGTTCCACACCGAGCACACCTGTCCATCAAGCGGCTACTCGATTATCGAGAAGCGGACCAAACTCAAACCGGAACTTGTTGGACTGCCGCAAGAGAAGATCAAAGATCTCAAACTACGCGGCGAGGAGATTATCAACACCTTCGAGGTCCCGCTCATCGCTTACACCGGCGACACTCTCCCCGGCCCGCACCTGCTCCGCGACGATGTGATGAACGCACAGATCATCATCACCGAGTGTACCTTCTTTGAGAAAGATCACGAGCAACGCGCCAAGGTCGGGATGCACATGCATGTCAACGACATCGCCGAGTGGCTCAAGGTCGCCCAGTGCGAGCATATGGTCATCTGCCATATCTCCCGCCGGACACATCTGGGGCAGGCCCGCAAGGCGCTGATTGATGTCGCAGGCAAAGAGTTGTGCGAAAAAGTACACTTCTTGATGGATCACCGGACCAACCGCGATCGGTACGATATCCAGGCAGAGGAAGCACAGAAGATGGAAGAAGAGCTCGCCAGCCGCGCGTGAATCTCTGGATTAGTCTTCGACTCCAAGGTCGTTCTTTGTAAACAACGCATGAAACACGACGCCCGCGGCTTCGATATTCTCGCGGGCGCCCTCCTGTCGATCAATCACGCTAATGATCGCAGGAACCGTCGCGCCGAGTGATTTGAGGATTTCGACCGCTTCGAGTGCCTGGCCGCCGGTGGTGGCGACATCTTCGACAAAGATCACCACATCTCCCTCGTTGACTTCGCCCTCGACTTGTTTGGCGGTGCCGTATTCTTTTTTGGCGTTGCGAACAAAGATCGCGGGCTTCCCGGTCTCCATCGCGGCGATCGTCACCAGCGGGATCCCGCCGAGTTCAGCACCAGCGAGACGGGTCACCGATCCGGACTCCTGCTCGATCGATTTGATGGTTGAAGCGAAGATCGGACCGAGCTTGGCGAGGATCTCCGGCTTAGTCGAGAACTTATATTTATCGAGGTAGTAGTTGCTGGTGCGTCCGCTGCGAAGGGTGAACTCACCCCGCAAGAGCGAAGCGTCAGCAATCTGGCTTGCGAGATCGGATGTTGGCTGGGATGATTTGGGAGTATTCATGGCGATTCTCGCGTGCTTTGGATGGGGAAGTCCGGGAATTATGCCATTCAATAGGTGAAAAAGCTCGAAATGAACGGTTTTTTACGCAAGGCGCGTCATAATTGGCACCCCCAGGCGTTTGGCTGCGTGAGCCCCGCCTTGGGATGAAGCATCCCCCTTGGCACGCCGATATATGTACATTCGGCCAGGGATGGTGAATGGATGGACCGTGTGGCGGCAATCGTGCCGTAGGTTCAGTCGAATAAACATGAACGCTTGAAGGATTCGGGAGGATCTAAATATGAAGTTGAATACACGCCAGTGTTGGTTGATGGCCGGTCTTGCAATGGGAGTACTTGGAAGCAGCGCAGTTGCTCAGGTCGCCCCACCACCAACCCAGCCCGTTAAAGAAGAAGCTGAATATGTGCCACCTGTCAAACAGGCGGCACCTACAGCCAATCCTGCTCAAGCCGCACAACCTACAAAGGTTCAATCGACCCAGTCCAAGCGAAACGCGGGACAAGAAGGTCTTTCAAAGGCTTCGCTTCCAACAAGCACTCCGTACCCAAAGCTCGCTACCAAAGGCAAAGATGGCAAAATCAAACGCCTGACCGAGCTCCCAGATATCCTTGCGTTCACATCAAACCCAACAATCGGTCCAAAGTCCGTTGAAGCGATGATGCCTGTCCTCTACGGACGACGCGCAAGGTTCGAACGGATTATTGTTGACAATCTCGATCTCTACTGGCTCGTCACCGACGGCCGCATCGAGACCATGAACCTCAATGATATCCAGAACATGGCCGAGATCGCCGAGATGATCAAGCCACTTGTTGGTCGCACCACACTCTCACAAGAGCTCCTCAACCGCGGCATTCTCACCCGAACCCAGGGCGGAATGAACGAGTACATTGTCAATGAATACAAACAAGCAGTGACCGCAGAGATCCAGTTCGAGACCGAAGATCCATTGAGTGAAGTTATGCGGTTTGTGCTCAAAGACTCAATCCACGAGCCTTCACTAGCGTACAAAGCAATGGTCGCCGAAGCCTCTATCAAAATCGGAGACATTGTTAAAAAAGCAGGCCTGACCTCGTCTTCAGCAACCGCGGTTGCGAAGCTTCAACGCCCGCTCAATAAAGATGCGGCAACCCAGAAGGCCCAACTCGCTGAGTTTGAGAACGCCTTCCGGAACCTCAGTGTTGACGAAGCAATGGCCGTATTCACAACAATGCGGAACTCACGTAAAAACCCGGATATCTCACCAGCAATCAAGCCATTGAATGTCATGCATGATCGCAAGGTTGATATCAGTGACTCAGATGCGATGCAGGGCACCATCGAGTACCGAGATGGCAAAACTATTGACACCAGAAAGACATCCGCGGCACACAACGCCAAGATGAAAGAACAGAATGAACAGTTTGAAAAGAAAAAGCAAGGCAAGTCCTCAAACCCTGACGACTGAGCATAATCGTTGATTTATATTCCATAGAACACCCGGTGAACTCCGGGTGTTTTTTTGTACTCTATGAGTTTGCTTGGGGCCGCATCATCGGGAACGGAAGTACATCGCGGATTGTCCGCGAGTTGCTCAGCAGCATCACAAGCCGATCAATTCCAAGTCCGAGACCGCCGGCTGGAGGCATCCCGACCTTGAGCGCGTTGATAAAGTCCTCGTCGTAATTACGGAAAGTGGATTCCTCATCATCAACCCCCGCGAGCTGCTCACGGAACTTGGATTCTTGAATATCGGGATCATTGAGCTCGGTGTACGCCGGTCCTATTTCCATACCACCAATAAACAAGTCCCATCGCTCGGCCAGAGGAATCGTGTTGTCCTGTGTGTCGGCCTTTGGTCTTGTAAGCGGTGAGAGTGCCGCTGGATAATCAACTACGAAGGTTGGTTTGGCTGGATCAATCATCGCCTCGGCAACTACTTCAAAGAGTTCGTTAATCATAAAGATATCCGCGATCGGTGTGCCTTCTTCCGATTTGGTCTTCATCCCACGCTTGGTTGCTTCCTGGCGGGCCTTGTCGATCTCATCAATATCAAAGCCGAGAGCCTTCTTATAGAGCTCGCTATAGGTCACTCTCTCGAAGCTATCGGCGTAATCAATCGACAGATCACCAAACGGCATCGAACCCGCTTCGTTGTCTGTCTCGCGCCCAGCAAGCACCGCAAGTTCGCGGATCAACCCCTCGGTGATCTCCATCATGGTCTCGTAGTTGCCAAACGCCTGATACAACTCAAGGCTTGTAAACTCAGGGTTGTGTGATTTGTCGAGCCCCTCGTTCCTGAAGTTTCGACTCACTTCATACACCCGAGGCATCCCACCAACAAGTAGCCGTTTGAGATATAACTCGGGCGCGATCCGGAGTGAAAGATCAATATCAAGCGCGTTCATATGGGTAAAGAACGGCCTAGCCGCCGCCCCGCCCGCTTGGGTTTGGAGAACCGGGGTCTCGACTTCCACAAACTCCATCTGATCAAGATACTGGCGGAGTGTCTGCATCATCTTTGATCGCAGCATAAACACACGGGTCGTCTCAGGATTCACCCACATGTCCAGGTACCGCTGACGATACCGGAGTTCGGTGTCGGTCAATCCGGCGTGTTTTTCGGGTGGTGGGATCAAACACTTGCTAGCTGGGGTGAGTGTATCAACCCAACAGGTGACCTCGCCTGTATTCGTTCTGGTCAGCGGACCCTCAGCGATTACAATATCACCTACATCAAGTTTCTTGCCAAGTGCAAAGCCCTGCTCATCACAATCACGCTTTGAAACCGCAAGCTGAAACGCATCGCTGGAATAATCACGCAGGTTGAGCCAGATCAGTTTGCCGTTGTCGCGCGCCAATACCACACGCCCAGCAACCTTCACCCTCGGACGGTTATCGACAATGACCGGTAGATCAGTATCAGCGGCCTCGGGATTCTCCCGCTTGGCCGCTTTGCGGGCCTGATTCGATTCTTTGTTCGCTGTATCTTCAGATTCGTCGTAGGCTTTGTGAGCATCAGCGAGTGATATCAATCCATCAGTACGCTGCCCATATGGGAGTAAACCGAGTTCAACGATATCATCACGATTCGATCGCCTCTGAAGCTCAAGCCGGTGTAAGTCTTGTGGTTCGTCGGTTGTTACGCTTTGGGAAGATTCGGTCTTTGTGGTGTCTTTACTCATCGCTGCGATGGTATTCAGCCGGATGTGCGTGGTCTGGTTTCTGTACGAATCCGTGTGTGACCGCCCTTATTTCTTTCCGCTCATGGTGAGTTCCACCTGAGTGGTCATCTCTTCGTTGCACAGCGGACGGATATCCCCAAGCTCACCGATCATGTCAGCCATAGAAATGCCAGAGAACTGATTTATCAATAGCTCAATCGATTCATCAAGCTTTCGGTGCAATGGACAAAGAGTCCCAGAGTGGTTCTCAAGACCCAGCGGGCAAGTCTGAATGCGATTGATTGGATCGATCGCATTAATCACATCCAGCATCGTGATATCTTCAGCGGGACGCGTGAGCTTGTACCCACCACCAACACCACGCCGGCCGGCCACAATATTTGACCGCGCCAATAACTGGAGAACTTTGGCCAAATAGTTCATAGGAACCTTGGTCATCGTGGCCAGATCCGAGGTTGAAACCAACCCTTCTTGTCTGTAGGCTAAACAAATCGTGGCGCGAAGAGCATATTCAGTAGTTTGTGAGAGCAACCGGACCTCCGTATCTAGTAATACCGAGAATACATGATCCGCGGCATTTCTTCAAGTCGTAGACCCATCCTATTTGGGATGATTCTCAAATGCAGTTAAATATATAAAAATTTCATCAATCTTGTTGGTAAAATTGCCTATTACCCCTCAATAACGCTCTTTAAAGCACCACGAGAGCGGTCATCGAGCCCGTCGACCGGGACTGTTTCGAGCAAGTCATCAATTACTTTCTCTGGCGTCACCTGGTCTGCCTGAGCATTAAAGTTGAGTACAACACGATGACGGAGCACCGGATGGGCAATAGCTCGGATTGTATCAACCGTCACCAACCCATCGCCAACCAGCATTGCGTGGGCTTTGGCGGCATGCACAAGCGCCTCGCTTGCGCGCGGGCCCGCACCCCACGACACATAATCACGGACCATATCGGGGACCGCCCCGGACTCGTTTGCACGCGTTGAGCGGACCAGACGTAACGCATATTTACAAACATGCTCAGGCACCGGAGTGTGCTTGATAATCTTCTGGACCTCAAGAATTCGATCCGTATCAACCACCGGCTCAACAGCATGCTCACCCTTGGTCGCACTCCGCTTGATGACTTCCAGTTCCTCGGCTTCGGTTGGATACCGGACAAGGATCTGAAACATAAAGCGGTCGAGCTGAGCCTCAGGAAGCGGGTAAGTGCCTTCTTGTTCGAGCGGGTTCTGGGTAGCGAGCACAAAGAACGGGTCTGGAAGCGGGTGCCTTGTACCACCGGCGGTGACCTGGCGTTCTTGCATTGCTTCCAGCAGGGCCGCCTGCGTCTTTGGAGGCGTGCGGTTGATCTCATCGGCCAGAATCACGCTGGCAAAGATCGGCCCAGGGACGAATCTCAGTGACCGTTTACCGGTAGCTTTATCCTCTTCGATCACCTCAGTGCCTGTGATGTCACTGGGCATCAGGTCGGGCGTGAACTGGATGCGTGAGAAATCGAGTTCCATCGTCTGAGCGATGGTGGAGATCACAAGCGTCTTGGCCAATCCTGGAACACCTACAAGCATTGCGTGTCCCCGAGAAAACACACACATCAAAATCTGATCAATTACATCGTCTTGTCCAACGATTACTTTACTGATCTCTGCTTTGAGTAGGTCATAACTCTCGCGGACCATCGCGATCATCTCTTCGCCGCTCTTAGAATGATTCTCAGACATAAATTAGGCTCCATTGAGACGAACGATACCCATCATACCGGATCGTGCCCGCGAGGTTGAAAAAAAATGGCGGCTGCACGGGGTCTCATCGTGCAGCCGCCGGGGACGGTCTCGCATAAATGCAAGACCGGCGTCGTGGTCAGCGTTAGGTACCTCTTGGTACATGGTCTTGATTGGGAAAATCCCAACCTAACTTTCAACCGATGAGCATCTTTTATGTTGCACCTCGGAAAAAGTTTTTGATCAATCTATTGAGATTAATCCTCGTCGAGACGCTCAATAAGCTGCTCGATCAGCCCGGTCAGGCTTTCCATCCGGGAATCAAGCACTGATTCCAGCTCGTTAAGACGCTCTTCGAGTTCGCCCATTCGATCCTCAATTTCTGCCTCAATCTCCGGCATGGATTCATGAAGTTTCTCGGCCATCTCGTGGAGCTTGCCCTCAAGACCTTCGAGGCCTTCGAGTTCGTGAAGTCGTTCAAGACCTTCGGCGTGTCGTTTAAGGAGCAACTGTCCACCTTTAAACTCCATCGTCATCCGCTCAGCGTCCTGCATCGCCTGCTCAGCCTTCATTCGCATCTGCTCGGCCAGGTAATGATGCTTATCTACATCTGCCGCGTGCTCGTCGGTTCTGAACTCGAACTTCATCGCACCGTCTTCACCAAAGGCGGACCAAACATTCTCATCAAGTGAAGCGATGATCTTGGCCTCGATCTCGGCGATCTTCTCGTTATCAATTCCTTGATTCCGGAGGGCCTCGATGATCTTGGCATGGGTTTTTTCTTGAGCTTCAGGGCTGAAGAAAAAACGGTTCGCTTGAGGAGTCTCGTGAATTTCACCTGGGAATCTATCAAGAGTTGCCCATTGTCCGCCATCTTCTGAAAGATCAACGACATGCCCGAGCGCTTGGGCGTTGTAGGCGTGAAGCTTGGTACCGAGTTTCATCTTTTCGCCATTCCGGATCACAACGATTTTGAGTTCATCACCCGGGCTGTGCTTGCCGAGGATTTTGGTCAGATCTTCGGGTGAAACACCGTCGGAACCATCGATCGAGATGATGATATCGTGGTCTTTCATCCCAGCTTTATCAGCCGACAACCCTTTGATGACCGACTCAACGATGATCGCCTTGCCATGAATCCCGAGTTGCTTCCGGAGTGATTCACCAGGCTCATCGGAGTAGATCCCGAGCATAACCTTTGGTGCAGTCCTTGTTACGGTGATTGATTCACCCTTTTTCTTGTCACCTATAAGATCAAAGGTTGTCACATCACCACCTTCTGTCACAAAGATGGTGTGTTTCCCGTCGTGTTTCACATGCTTTGCGTTGCTGAAATCTGAGGATAGCTCAAACTCATAGAGAACGCCGCCGTCATCTTTGAGGATGACAACAGCGTTGTTGTCTTTTTTGATCTGCTTATCAGGAACCTTGTCGCCATCAACAACGACGGTGATCTCACCATTCTCGATGCGGAGTTCGTAGGTGTGTTTGCCATCGGCGACTTTTTCAACCCAGACGGTATGTTCTGAGGTCTGTTTACCGTCGTGTTCTGGATGGACGGTGCTCTCGACGACGAAGCCGTCGGTTGCCGCCAGTGCCGATCCAGATAATCCGAAGAGAATTGCTGTAGTAAGAAGTGTTCGTTTCATTGTGGTTGCCTCCATGAGTGGATGTGGTGTTCTGATTGGTGTACAGAGTCGTGGTTCTGTGCTTTATGGTTCTTGAGTGCCCATACAAATAACAAGGGCCCGCTTATACAGATGCGCTCCGGCTCTCAACCCGTCGCTTCATGCTGAGATTAGTGATATAAAGTCTGAAATCACTGAGATTTCCGTGTCTTGAGCGATTGAATATCAACCGGTAACACAATTGGATTGCCAAACTCGTCGACCGCCTCGCGGTATGCTTTATCAAGCACCCGCCGTTCAACGATCTGACGGATAAAGGTCACCTCAATGGTTCCATCCTCTAGTGGCAGCGTCTCGATAACAATTTGATTCGGCATCTCGCCAACAACCTGCCCGCTGGTTTGCCCGGCGTGAAGATACTGACCGAACGCCTCATCGGGGCTCGCCTGCTGGAGTGCTGGTAACAACCCAGCTGTCGGTCCCCCGCTCGCCCCACCGTTTACCTGTCCAGGATTCATCGAGATTGTCCCGGTAAACCACCCGAGCAGCACAACCGCCGCGATCGCCCAGCCGCCCCACCGCGATGCCGTTGTCACGCGGCTTTCAAAGACCAAAGGAGATCCCGATCCACCAGGCAGATCAATACCATCGGCAATCGCCGTTGCCGCGTGCATGACTTCACACAACGCTTCGTGCTCGCGCTGTGCATCGCTCAGGTCTGTCCAAACCTCTGCGTCGGTGGCTGCCAGAATCCGGAACGAGGACCAATCCTCGGGACTCGCCGAACCATCAATCACACGCGAGATCAACAGATCACGCAGGTGTGCCGAGTTCTCAGGGCTCATATTCGATTGGTTGTGATCATTACTCATCAAGCACCTCCAACACGGATTGCCCGTGATCTTTGCTTCTTCTCGGCTTCGAGTTCCTGCTTCGTCTGTAGCTCTATGGTCTCACGGAGCATCCGTCGTCCTCGCGCGATCCGTGTCTCAATCGTTGTTTCAGGGAGCGAAAGCACCTCGGCAATTTGTTTATAACTCATCGACTGCTGGCACCGCATCAATACGGGCTCGCGGTATTTTTCGGGCAGACTCAGCGCCGCATCAAGCACACGCTTAGCGTCTTCTGAGAGCTGCATATTTCCTATCTGATCCGCTTCGTTGCGGGTTCGTCCGACGAGCCGCAGCATGCCAACACGTTTGCGGGACGCTTTGCGTCCCTGCTCGCGGGCGATGTTGATCGTTACTGTTCTGAGCCAGGGTTTGAAAAGTGATGGGTCCCGGACCTCGTGTACTTTCCGGCAGACTTGTAATGCGACCAGTTGCAACAGATCCTCCAGATCCGCCTCGCGAGGTTTGTGAGCAATCAGGATCACCGCAACCCAACGGCGCACGCCAACCCACACCTGTGACAACGCGTCACTGTGTCCGGCGATCGCCGATTCGATCGGTAGCGTTTGATCCCAGCGTTCGTTCATTTCAAATCACTCACGACCCGAAGTCCCCTTCCGTATTCAACATATCGACACCCACACAGATGCACCTCCAGACCCGATCTGTCACAATATTGGTAATTTAGAGACAGAATTGATCGACCATTCAAAGCCGCAAATGGTTGTTCCCATAAGTATTACTGGACAATTGCCCCCTAGAGTTGCACCGCATGCCCAGATCCAGCTCAACATTCCAGTCAACCGGCCAAATTCCGGGCAGAGTCGAAGAGCCGGTCGGAACCATGTCGCTTGGGGATCACCTCGAAGACCTCCGAAAACGCGTTTTTTTGGCTGTACTCGGGGTTGTCCCGATCTTTGTCATCGCATTCGGTTCTGGACGCTACCTGCTCGATCTACTCATAACCCCGGCCCGCAAAAAACTCCTCGACGGCGGACATGGTTCGTCACTCCTAGCCACCGGGCCCTTTGAGACCTTTGGCACCGTCGTTCACCTCGCCGTTGTTGTTACCCTGCTTCTTGGATCGCCCTGGATTCTGTACCACCTCTGGAGATTCGTCTCCCCAGGACTCTACAAGCACGAACGCCGCGTGGTGTATTTGTTAATCCCATTCTCAGGCATCCTCACTGTCCTGAGCATGCTGTTCTTGTACTTTGTCATTCTCCCTGTCATCCTCGCCTTCTTCATCGGCTACGGCTCAAATGTCTCAGGCACCCACACGGTTCAAACCGCACCAGTCCCCGAAGGAATCGTGATCCCCATGATCCCGATTTTAGAGGCTGATCCACAATCTCCAACCGTCGGCATGACCTGGATCAACGAACCCCTCATGCAACAACGCGTCGTCGTCGGAATCAACCCTGTTGATCAATCTCCCCTCATCCGCACCGTTCACCTGACAACCGACATCGGAATCATCCAGCAGTACCGAATCAGCGAGTACATCAAAGCCGTGCTCAACATGGGTCTCGCTTTCGGAATTGCGTTCCAGACCCCGGTCGTTGTTGTGATGCTTGGATGGGTCGGGATCCTCGATCCACGAGCCATGGGCAAGTACCGCAAGCACGCCATCGCGATCTGCTGCATCCTGGGCGCGTTCCTGACCCCGGCTGATCCGCTGTCGATGGTCCTGCTCGCCGGGCCGTTGTACTTCCTCTACGAGCTCGGGCTCTTCATCCTCCGCGTCTTCCCGATCTCCCGCGTCATTGGTGATCTCAAAGAACAGCAAGATGAGAACACCATCACCCCCGAAGATCCTTCCTGATGTCAGAACAGACTGATCAGTCCAGCCAACCGACCAAGCTCGATCTGGAGATGATGGCCAAAGCCCTCACCCTGGCCAAAGGGGCCGCTGATCTTGGTGAGGTTCCTGTCGGAGCTGTGGTGTACGAAACCCAAACCGGCAAGATCCTCGGCAAAGGGTCCAACACCCGCGAGTGTGACAAAAACCCGTCAGGCCACGCCGAGTTCACCGCGATTCTCAACGCCTGTAAATCCATCAACGACTGGCGGCTCAATCACTGCACGCTCGCCGTCACCCTCGAGCCGTGCCCGATGTGCAGCGGGTTGATTGTCAACGCCCGGCTCGGACGCGTGGTGTATGGGGCAGACGACCCCAAAGCCGGAGCTGTCCGCACGCTGTTCCAGTTGTGCGATGACAGCCGCCTGAACCACCGCTCAGTGATCATCCCCGGCGTCATGGCTCCCGAATCCTCCGAGCTCCTCAAAGCGTTCTTCAAGCAACTGAGAGACGCACGAAGCCAATCGTGACCCATCGGCCCAAACTCTTTATCCCACACCTATCCACACAACAGTGATTCACTCACTTGGTTCATTGAGATTCTCTGGATGGTCTTTCTTTCTCTTCTACATGATCAATTAAATTAATTAGGTGGTGGTAGTAATTGACGCGCCCAATTCGTGGGTAACTATATCTCGGACGATCGTAATTCATTCAGAAGCAGAGGCTTATAGCAATATATAACTTACGGGTATCCTGTCGGTTATCTGTCGATAATTCACCGCTGCGCTCGGACATTCCCAAGGTTCAGCCGGGCGACCTGGTGAAGTGATCTGAGTGAATTGGCGCCATCGAGCGCATTTATGCGCTTATCCACGGGTTGTCCCCACAGATATTGGGCGCAAAAGAATTCAATTAAAGGGGTCACTGTGGGTTTGTCAAACCGGATTAAGATTTGGAATCGACACGCAAGCGGGACTCGATCGCGAGCACATCGCTGTGGAGTCCCTCGTCGGTTTTGCTTCGGTTGGTGATCGTTTTAACCGCGTGCATGACCGTGGTGTGGTCGCGTCCACCGAAGTGAGCACCAACCTCTTCGAGCGAATGGCGGGTGTATTTGCGAGAGAGGTACATCCCGACCTGACGCGGGAGAGCGATGGATTTGTGCCGGCGTTTGCCGAGCACCTCGGTCCGCTTAACGGAGTAGAAACTTGAAATCTCGGTGATGATCCGCTCGATGGTCGGCTTGGTGTTCTGGGCACTCACAGCCGCGGCGAACTCCTCACCCAGCGCTTCGCGGGCAAGATCAAGATCGATCTCCCGATCTTCAACACTGGCGAATAGCTGCAGCTTGGTGATGTTGCCCTCGAGCTCACGTATGTTGGTATCGATGTAGTGGGCGATCTCGGTGACCACCGGCTCAGGGAGCGATATTCCTCTCGCATCAGCCTTGCGTTTAAGGATCTCGACCCGTGTCTCAAAGCCGGGCTTCTCGATCTTGGCGACCAATCCCCACATGAAACGCGAGACCAGCCGTTCTTCAAGATCGGGAATCTCTTCGGGCGGGGCATCCGATGAGAGGATGATCTGTTTATTCGCCTGATACAACGCATTGAAGGTGTGGAAGAACTCTTCTTGGGTCCGGTCGCGTTTGGCTAGGCAATGGATGTCGTCAACCACCAGCAGATCCACATCGCGGAACGAATGCCGGAACTCGGCCATGCGTCCGGATTGCACGGCACTCATAAACTGGGTCATGAACCCATCACAGGACACGTAATGCAGATTGATGTCCGGGTTGTCCTGGATAATCTTGAGGCAGATCGCCTGGAGCAGGTGGGTCTTGCCGAGCCCGACCCCACCATGAATAAAGAGCGGGTTGTAGGCATAGCCCGGATTCTCCGAGACCGCGACAGACGCGGCCTGAGCGAGTCGGTTGTTGGGGCCGATGACGAAGTTGTCAAACCCGTAATCAGGATCGATCGGAAGTGCACCACTAGCCACCAAGCGAGACCGCTCTGATTTGGCGTGAACGATGGGGGTTTCAAGTGATTGCTTGAGTTCTTGAGACGAGACACCGACCTCATCGGCCCAGATCGTTGATTTGGAGCCAGTGACGACCGGTACACGGGCTGTGTTTATCGCCGGAGACGCGTTCTTTGAGACACTCTTTGTTGTGACGATAGGGGATTCCCAAAGATCTTGCGGGCCTAGAAAGCGGACAGCCAGTAGCTGTCCCGTGACATCTCGCAACGAGTCATTAAACACCTCAAGACACGCACGGCGGAGGTAATCCCGGTGCATATCAGATTGAGCCCGGATACCAAAGGCACCAGAAACAATACCCAGCGGCTCGAGCTCTTCGAACCACTTCCGGGCGTGCTGTGGGTGAAGGCTGCGAATCTGTCCGAGGACATCTTCGAGCACACCGCGATCAAACTGGCGATCCTGAAGCCCCATTATCGTCAATCAACCTCTCAGTATGTTCACCACGCGATCAGAACAGAATTCGAAGCGTTGGGTGAACAGCGTGTCCCGGTCGCATTCATCGCACACGAGATGCAATAGAAATGCGTTGACTCCTACCGTACAAAGGGCACCGGGTACTTGTCAACCAAGAACACGATAAACAGTACATAGTCTGTCACAATTCAATGTAATTTCTGTGACGCATTGCACTCATCGTTGTTCCAGCGACAGCACCATGCCCTCAATGCATCAATACGCTATTGTATATGCATGCCCGATCTTGGATTACGACTATCCAATATGAACCCTGAGGAGCGAGCCGCGACGATTGAACGGGCCGCCGAGGCACTGCGCAGCGGTCAATGCATCGTTATCCCAACCGACACGCTGTATGGCCTGCTCGCTCGAGCCAACGAAACCGGTTCAGATCTACTCGATGAAATCACCGGATATCCCGATTCCACCGATCAACCAAAGATGACACTGCATCTTGCGGATCTTGAAGAAATAATAGAACATCTTGTGCTTGAACTCCCCACTATCCGTCGACTAGTGGACCGCCTGATCCCCGGACCAACTCGGCTTCTGATTCAGCAACCCGAAGATGCCATCGATCTAGTTTGCAATGCATTACAGATTGAGCGCGGGCTTATCGACAACGGAAACGAGATCGCAATCCGTGTTCCTGATCATCCACTGTTTCGGCAAGTGCTTAGAAGTTCTGGAGTTGCGTGTATTGCCCGCCGGCTCGGCGCAGCCGTTTGGGCTCAAGGTATCAATACCGGAACCGACATCTCGCCAATCCCTGAGAATCTCACAGAAGACTCAGCCATTCATTCGCCCAAACCGGTTCTTATCCTTGACGATGGCCCAACACACTATCAACAGAACTCAACATCAGTCCGGCTCACACTCGACGGCCGCATCGAGGTCAGCAGCGATGGCGTACTCTCGGAGCGTGATGTCTTGGCCAATTTAGAACGCACTATCTTATTTGTCTGTACCGGGAATACCTGCCGGAGCCCGATGGCTCAAGCGATCGCGCAGGATCTATTGAACAAACAGGAGCCGCAAGGCATCACAACCCACATCGCCAGCGCGGGGGTTGCTGCTGGGAACGGGATGCCCGCAACAGAAGAAGCGATCGAGGTGCTCAAAGGGATGAATATCAACCTTGATAATCATCAATCCCAAAATCTAACCCTTTCTATGATCGATCAGGCAGAAATTATTTATACAATGACCCCGTCACACGCCCAGGCGGTGATGACCATGGCCCCCAACTCGGTTCATAAAGTCTTTGTGCTTGACGAACACGGGGGCGTGCCCGATCCGATCGGACAGAGCATCGAAGTGTACCAACAGACCGCAGACCGGCTCGGCGAACTCATCGCTCGCCGGTTCGAGGAGATCCAGATATGAGTGAATCAAACGGCACACACATCATCGCGATCGGATCCGATCACCGGGGAACGGCGGCGGCCAATCAGATCCTTGAAACAATCAAAAACCTTGGTCACGACGGATTCATCGTCGGCGCCTGTGATGATCAGCCGTGTGATTACCCGGAAAAAGCCTGGCAGGTCGGCCACGAAGTCGTCTCAGGAAAGGCTGATCGAGCCGTGCTCATCTGCGGCACTGGGATCGGGATGTCGATCGCGGCCAATAAGATCAACGGGCTCCGCGCCGCGCTTGTTCATGATGAGCTGACGGCACAACTCTCCCGTTCGCATAACGATGCGAATGTCCTATGTCTCTCAGCAGATCTCTTGGGCGCACGACTGATGGACAAAATCATCGAAGTCTGGATTAAAACACCGTTTGATGGCGGGCGCCACGAACGCCGCATCCAAAAAATCTCAGAAATCGAGCACGGACGCGACCCTTCGCTGGCCAATATCTAGCAGCTCATTAATCGATCCAAGAACTGATCCGAGAACTATTCAGTATCAAGCAGCACACTCACTTCACCAAAGCCAATCACAACCACACCGTTGGCAGCCTGCACATTAGTCGGCTGGCGCTGGATCGCATTGGGGAGTGTGAGGTCGATCGAATCGGAGAGCCGAGCGTTGCGTTGATCAAACATCTTGACGGGCACATGGGTGAACTCGTCGCTACTCCCCGCCGCTCTCCGGACCAGGACTACCCGGTCGCTCGCCCACGCCGAATCGACATAGGGCCAACGGGCCTGCTCAGAATCGAGACCCACGATGCGACCTGTATTATCAAAGACTCCAAAGCCCCCTGATGCAGCGACAGTAAGATTCTCTTTCTGAGCACGGACATCAACCCATCCCCTTTCAACAACCCTCCCAGACATCGTAAAGGCATTATCTCGGATCTGACCATTCGCGAGTTTGATCGACCACAGGCCGACAAACTCATCGAGCACAACCAGGGTCTCGTCGATGATCCAGCCTGCGTTGGTGTTAAACAAACTGGTGTTGCGGATCACCCAGTCAAAGGTACCCGTTCGCGAAGATACCGAAAGAATCCGCTGGCTGGTCCCCACAAGAAGACTCCCAGAAGGAGCAACCCGGACCCATCTCGGAGTTGAGGTTTGCGCGTGGAGCAACTGAATTGTTTGCCCTGTTCTGGCATCAATCGATGCAATCCGTGGAGCACGCTCGAGTGCCTCACCTGTTTGAGTGTTGTGATCAACGAACCACATCCCCGCAATACCAAGCACTCCTGATGAAATATCGACGTCATGCACCCGGTTGATTGGAAGATCACCCTTCCACAACACACGACCGGTCAGGATATCAATCCCCATTCCCCGGCCAATCCGATCAACCAATACCAAAACAGAACCATCGCAGACACTCAAAACTTGTTCCGGCCTCACTACCCCTTCGGTCGGAGATACAAACTGGCCGTCGATCTGCACCACATCATCGGGCTCACGCATCGTATGTTCAAGCAAGAGGTCGGCCATCGCATCGATTTTCCATCGGGTCTCGCCGCTGAAGGTTTCAATTGATTCAATCGAACCACCCAATGGATTCCCACTCGGAGGCGCCCACATCAAGATCGTCTGGAACTCATTATGAACAACCACAACCGGTGGCTCAACATCCGGTGATCTCCGTGTCCAGAGAATTTCTGGGATCGAATCCACAAACCGGACCATCCGCGCCTGAGCGAGTTGCGGGGCAAAGAACACCATCGTGTCAAACTCGGTCCTGATCGGAGACTTGACAGGCGACCCGGTTAAAAGCGTCGGCTGATCGCTATACACAAACCGGCTCCCGAGAACCGGCGCAGGCTGGCCCGATGAGAGACCAACCGAAAGTGTGCCGGCATCAATCAGTTGTCCGTGGATTGTAAATAAAATCGATGGATACGCACTGCTGAGTCTGGAGGCTGCTCTAGCCGCTTCGCTCTGCCTCTGTGAATCCAGTAACCCACTAACCAAAGCCGAGCCGAGTTTGTTGAGAGTTGGAAGTTCCGTATGGATCCCGTGAGCACCGAGCCGATGAATCGAGTCGACCCCGGATTGGGCAGCCCGGACCGCCGCCGGCGCGTTTTCATCGCTCAGCCATTGATCAGCCGCCATCGCCCAAACACTTGGCGTTGTGATCGCCCATGGGTAGTTCCGCGCAAGCTGCTCAAAGTCATCAGCTGATCCAGATCGCATTATCGCATCACGATCAGCTGCTGCAAGACCGTCAAACATCGCACAAATTTCGCGTCCATGTTCGGCAACAATATCTTCGAGCTGTCTGGTGGCTTCGATCTCAGCCCGGATCGCGAGCCCCCCACCCTGCCACATGCCCGACGATAAAGATTGGTCTTGCAGGATGCCGTGATAGATCCGGACCGCCTGATGCATCTCGCCCAGTGCCTTATACCAAGCCCCATGTGTCATCTGTTGCGCAAGCGTTTGCTCCGAAGATCGAGCAACCAACGCTGATCGACCAAGCAATCCACTCCGAATTCTTTGATCCAGTGTTCCGCCGCCGGGCAAGCTTTGATCGGTTGGCAATCCAACCATATCGAGAATCACAGAAAATAATCTACTTCTCGCCTCGTCCCGGTTATCAATCCCGATCATTGGTCCACGGAGAATATCAACAGCACGATCAATCGCGGGGAGGATCTGATCGTGGTGATCAGACCGGAACGCAAGATCACCAAGAGTAATCGCCGCGTGTACATCACCGAGTGTGTCGATTCTGTTTGTGAGTAACTGGCGGGCGATATCCCAAGAGAGATAACTCGAAACATCGTTCTCATCGGTAATCAGGATCTGACCATCGAGCGCAACAGCAATCCCAGTTTGCTCTAAGTCAACAGAGGTCCGCACACCGACTTGGTTGGTGTCAAGTATCACAAGCCCGCTTGAAATCGGCACAACGAGAGTTGATCCGCTACCAATGACCCGCCCGCGGATAGCGCTCCGCCCGTCACCGGTCGGTGTGATCAGGTGTGGCTTGAGTACCCCGAACCTCTCTATAGAGTGCATTGTTATTCCGGTCTGATTCACGCACGCGATCTGTGTAGGAGTCTCGATTAGATAGAGCCCCTGACCCGAAACAGTCGATCTTGCCCAACCGATCGTTTCGCCGGTATGTTTATTGAGCTGGTCGATCCGCTGCCCATCAACGCCCAAAATATACACATATTCCCCGCGAACAACCGGAGTCGAAACAGTCCATGGCTCGCGCTCATACCGCGCATAGATATCCGAGGTCGGCATCCCTTTAGCCCAAAGTATGTCTCCTGTTGCGGTTTCCACACTGCATACCAAGCCCATCATGTCGGTCCAGTACAGCACACCCTCGTCGAGCACGCCGGAATGTGAAATCTGCCCGATCTGCTGGAACGGAAGCGACCCCGCGCTCCCAATCTGGCGAGTCCAAAGATGCTTAAAGGTGTGGCGGTCTATCCCAACAAGCGCCAAAGCCACCAGCCGTTCGCGGCGTAGATTCTTGCGAGCCGCGACAATCAAAGTGTCCCCGTCGACAATAACAGATCCGCGGATGGTTGATTCTTCGAGCGAAGGGTCGAGCTTTTCCAGAGTCGTTGAATGAAGTATCGACCCGTTGTGCAGATCCAGTGCAAGGAGTCTGTTGTCACCCGTTCTCTTGCCGGTACGCGCCAGCCCCGCGGCTACATACACCACATCATCCTGAATCGTGGCACTCGATAAATCCTCAACCGTCCGCGCGATCCGCGCGCGAATACCAATACTGGTGCGGTCTTGCTCCTCTGTTTCAGTCGCGGTTGTCGTCACACGCCACTTTGAACGGAGCGTGAATCGATCGAAACATGAGATAGTAACCCCGTCATTGGTGATCAACGAATCACCCCATACCACAGGCATCGCCCAAGGCTTAGGTTGTGAAACAGCACCCGATCGTGGCTGGTCATCAACACTTGTGAGTTCATCAGTCGATGGTGGTGGCGAGAGTTTGGCAGTGGCGATTGGTCGCGGAACAATCCCGTCTAGCCGCAATCCCACGGCCTCAGGATTCATCGGGGCTGATCTCAAAGAAGTAATCTGGGACTGAGAATCTGCTGGGTGATCAAACGGTGGTGTATCGGCTACTTCAAGCCCACTGATCACCGACCATTGTTCATACAGAGTGCGTGAACGATTTCCAGGTTTTGCACGGGCAGCAGTGTGGGCAATCCCGGTGGATCTCGCCGCATGTTTCTGAGCATCAGGATGATCCAACAGTTCTTCAAGTACCCTGAGCCCGCTTGCAAATCGGGCCGATTCGATCAACAACTGGGCGTGGTTGAGCGCCGCCTGGCACCCCGCCGGAGTTAACCAATAGTTCCTCCAAGCTTCATTCGGGTACCCATCATCAATCAGCCGCTGAGCCTTTGGCGAGTAGATACGCCGGTATGCTTCAAGCAACTGAGGATCAGACAACAACACCGATTCAATCCGGCGTCGAACCGGGATCGAAATTTCACCATTCGGAGTCTCAGGCGTGAGCCGATCCCCCTGCTCGATAATCAACTGGCTCAGTGTTCGGGCTGCTTCGGTGTAACTGCCTTGGGTTGAGAGTACTCTCGCCCGTTCAATTGTTTCGATAGCAACCGGTGCATCAGCTAGGTACACCGGGTTGGTCGGATTCGGGGTGCCGGTTCCCTGGGCAAGCCCGTAGTTTGATACCAGTGCAAGAATGCTTGCAGCCAGTACGCGGTTTAGATTTGGGTTGCCTTGCTTCAGTTTCATACTCCGTCCATACATCGAGAGACCAGCTTTCAATCTTCATTCAGTTGAACATCCGAGAACTATCCATGTTGCGTTCCATCAGACCATCACAAGTGTAGTAAACCACAGCTCCAGAACGAAAAACACAGATTTAACCGCTTGCGTACGGATACGCCGAACATCCTGATTAATCTATCCGATCCGGACAATATGGATACAGGCGTCAAATCTGCATGTTCTATCATCAGAGCCATCCCACACCCGTTTTTTGATCGTTCATTCCGAGTGATTGTGCTCATCACCCTGATCGCCGCGATGTCGATGGTTGATCTGTACCTGACCATCCTCTATATCACCCATTGGGGGATGAACGAGGTGAATCCGTTGGCCCGTGCAATGATGGAATACCAATCCCCAGCGATCCTTGGGCTCTGGAAAGTCGCCACCGTGACCCTCGGGGTAGGAATACTAGCGATGATCCGTCGAAAGCGGAGCGCTGAACTCGGTGCCTGGGTCGGTTGCCTGATCCTCGGGCTCCTCATGACCCACTGGGTTTCCTATATAAATGAGCATTCCAGGATCACCGATAGTCCGATCCATATTGACGCGATGGGAGACCCCAGCTTTGTCTTTATGGAATCCGACTTGCTCGGACCATCCTCTGTGATCCCGTAAACAATCCCTCTCGGCGCGCATACGCTCACCCATGCGCACCACGACACAACTTCCATTGGTAATCCTGCTCGGCTTAAGCATTCTCACCTCGATCGGATGCTCGAGTGTGCGCGAACCACGATTCGAGACCATGGGTGTCCGTGAAGTCGAACGCACCGAATCTCGCACGGTCTACGCGTTCATCGTCAAAGCGACAAACCCGAACAAGGAATCAATCCCGCTCCGGGAAGTGTCTTACTCCGTCACACTCGATAACACCCATAAGTTCTCCGGTGTCCGAAGCCCAGAAACAACACTCCACACCTACGGCGAGCACATTTTCGAACTCCCAGCAGTCTTCGAGATCGCCCAAGGCGATCTCACGGGAATTGTTGATTACAAACTCAATGGCTCCGTCAAGTATCTCCGCCCCGGGAAACTCTCGGAAACCATGTTCGAGTCCGAACTCATTGTGCCCAAAGCCGAGTTCCGTCTGCGCGGTCAGGTCAATGTAGACAGCCCCAACGGAGAGTAGTTGGTCTCAACCAACCACAATGTTGTCGCGGTCCATCTCAGAAATAACAGTTTCCAAGTCTGGTAGTAGGTCGTGGATTCGGTCTTGGAGCCTTGGAAGATACCCACGCTCTGTATTGGTATGCCCAGCAAGCAGCACTGATATCCCGGATTGACGCGCTGCAACGATCTCATGGTGAGTCATCTCGCCGGTAATAAATACATCGCACCCCTCGGAACGAGCAAGGTCTATAAACGAAGCACCAGATCCAGGCACAACACCGATCGTGCGGAACGGGCGGTCATCCCCGGCTAGTGCATACCGCATCCGTGAACGACCCAGGTGAGCCTTGAGCCGATCAATAAGATCACCCATTAAAACGGGCTGGTCAAGAGTGAGTCGTCGCCCGGAACCTACCCGCCTGAGTGGTTCTGGAACCAAATCAACGATGTCATAAGCTGGTTCTTCGTACGGATGCAACTGTTTGAGCGTTTCAATAACCAGCGGCAGAGCCCGCTTCTCGCACACCATCTCTAGACGAGCCTCATCGACCCGCTCGAGCGTCCCGGGTGTCCCAATCGTTGGGTTGGTGCCAATACCCGGCAAGAATGTTCCTTGTCCCGGAGTGGAAAATGAACACAGCTTGTAGTTCCCAATCCCGCCGGCGCCAGCGGTCCCCAGCGCGCTGCGGACATGATCAATCTGATCCTGAGGCACAAAGGTAATCACCTTCGCTTCTCGGCTCGAATCCCCACCAATCGCTGGCGACAACGCCCGGCAGTCCCCCGCAATGACCCCGGCCTTCGCCTCGCCTCGTGGTGAACCGATCCCTTCACACAACCACTCGGCCATCCCGTTTGGGGCTGCATCAAGAGCTGTATGAGGAGAATAGATCGCAATCCCGGCCTCAGCCGCCCCACGAATAATCCGCTCAGTGTGTGTTTCATCCGTTAACTTCGTCAACGGTTTCCACAACGGAGGATGGTAAGCAATGATCGCTCCCACTTGTTTTTTCATTGCTTCGTCAAGCACCTCTTCGGTCAGATCAATCGTCAGCATCACCGGCCCACCGATCGCCCGGTCCGCCACCCCAAGCTGCAATCCCACCTTGTCCCAAGATTCCGCAAACTTGAGCGGCGCAATCAGCTCCATGACATCAATCAGATCTTGTACATTCATGGTGATTCTCCTATCCAATCGTAGGGTGCTCGGTTCAGGTCTACCCTTACCCGATGCCCCCAATCGATACGATCCATACCTACGCAAAGATCAACCTGATCCTCCAGGTCGCCCCGCCGATCACCGATCCCTCAGATCCCAACTGTGGCATGCACCCCATCTGCTCCTGGATGCACGCGATTGATCTCTCCGACGAGATTACAATCGAGCAATCCCAGGACAATCAATCCACATTCGACATTCATTGGAAGAGCGGCCGCAGACCTGTTGAATGGGACACCGCTTCAGATCTGATATTCCGCGCCCACGCCCTGCTCGAGTCCGAAACCGGCCGCCCGCTCCCGGTCAACATCACCGCGAGCAAATCCATCCCCGCCGGCGGCGGTCTGGGAGGCGGATCATCCAATGCCGCGGGGGTCATGATGGGTCTCAATGATTTGTTTGATCTCGGATACGACGAGCCACAACTCCAAGCCGTCGCATTCAAGCTCGGCTCCGACATCCCCTTCTTTATCGATATCAACTCATACCGAGTAGGAATAGCCCCGAAACCAGCGGTGGTGACTGGTCTGGGAGCGGACATTAAACGCATGCCCAGGAGAATGCATGATAGGATGATCCTCTTGTTTCCCGATTATGGATGTTCGACCGGAGAGGTTTACAAAGCATTCAATGAAATCGACTCGACCCGGATTCTGGACCCGGATCGTATCGAAGAAATCGCATCCGCGAAGGAGATCGACAGTTCTGAGCTGATCAACGATCTCTATGAACCCGCGATGCGTGCCCAGCCCAAACTCAAGGAGTCGATCAAATCGCTCAATGGCCTCTTGGTCTCCGCACACCTCTCTGGATCTGGATCAACCCTCTTCCTGTTTGAAAACAAGAATCTTCATCGAGCCGACATGGTTGCGCTCTATACCGATCTGTTAAAAAGGTTTAATCTAGAGTTTACATCAACCACATAAAAAACGCGAACCACCCGGTCCGCGTTTCTGGATTCTGATTGTTGGAAGAATAGTTAGAGCGTGAACTCTAGATCTTCTTTGATCCCATCGATTGCCGCTTCGAATCGCTCGGGTGTGTCATACTTACCCGCGTCGATGTCCTCGCGGACACGATTAATCAGCTCTGCTCGTTCCGGTGTTCCTGCCTTGAGCACCGAGAGATGCCGAGCGACCTGAGATAACTCGACCTGATCTTTGGATCGGGTGGGTCTGGTACGCGTATCGTTCTGGGCCGCGTCTGGACGCGAAACCTGTTCAGACCGAACACCTCCGACTCTCCCGACACCCGCCGCAGCGTTGGTGTTGGTTTGTGAAATGTAACTCATGAGAAAGACTCCTTACTATTGCCTGCCTGTTGTGTCTTGCAATGCCCACCACTCGGACACCACTACATATAGTTGTTCGAAGGAAAGTTCCACCATCCTTCAGAGTGTGTATCGTCAGGCACTTGAACCGAAGATCACAAATGGGCAATAATTGCAAATTTCATCTAATACCAAGCCATGCAACGGCTTACACAGTATAACACAACAAGGGACCAGCGAAAAATGTTCACTCAAAATCTACCAAACTCAAGAATTGCCCATCACAAGCCGGTTTTCTGTTTGTTCGGTTATCGCGCAGTCTTTGCCTACCCCCTAGTTAAGGCGGTTTTTGTGGCTCTTCTAGCGCTTCCCCTGGTCGGATGCAGCTTTGGGCAATCGAGCGAAAAGAACGACACCAGCTCTTACTCCGAGCAAGGTCCAGGGGTCTTTGATGAGGATGCGGCCCTCAAAATTCCAGAAGAACAGTCGAGCACCGATGAGTCCATCCAATGGTCAATCATCCTTGCCACGCTCCCAAGCCCACAACTGGCCCCACAAGTCCTCTCGACTGTTCAATCGAAACATGGGCTGGTCCGGGCATATATCACTCAGAGACAAGAAAATACAGCTATTGCCTATGGGAAATACGATGGACCCAATGATCGACAGGCCATCCTTGATCTAGATCGGATCCGCGAAATTCAATCCGGCAGCTCTCGCCCATTTGCAAGCGCCTTCCTTGCTCCGCCATCGGGAGATGCTCTCGGAGGCACCAATGAAGAGTTTGATCTCAGGACAGTCAAAGAGCGGTATGGGAAAAGCGCGCTCTACACACTCCAACTCGGTGTCTACGGAACCGACGATAACTCAATTCCTAACCCAAGTGAGGTCAGGGAGTTCCGTAAAACAGCAGAACGAGCGGTCTTGGAGCTTCGGGCAAAAGGAGAACGGGCGTTCTATTACCATGATCCGTTTCGAAGTATGGTGACCGCAGGCGTCTTCGGAGCAAACGATTTTGATGCCTCTACGACCCCCGCGATCGAATCAGAACGGCTCAAAGAACTCCGCGCACGATTCCCGCATAACTATCTAAACGGTATGGGTATTCGAGAAACAATTACCACAGACACCGGCCGCAGGGTCACAAGGCTCCAGCCATCGAGCTTGGTTGAAATTCCAGAAAAATAACACAACTGTTTATTCGATAGTTAGTTAGCTGATGCGTTGCTAATACCCTGAATCCAGATCGGCTCGATATAGACCGCGACCCATTCGCTGTTTGAAACATCAGCCCGCTCCCAGTGAACCATCCACCAACTCGAAGTGGTCGGCAGATGTGAACTCTGGGCACGGACCTTAATCATCGTGCGCCCGACACGAGGACCGGGCAGGTCGGCACGGATTTCTGGGATTGTGAACCCCTCCACCAACCCAGGAACACGCGATGAGGCCAAGTTGATCACCCGGTTCTTCCCTTCAGCACTCGCAAATCGGGATTGGACTCGCACTTCGTCGCCCATCAATGATTGCATTGCTCGCTGATCGCCCAAAGCGACGGCTTGAACCAACTCCTTTGCTTGTGCCGAGACCACTTCGCGGTCTGTTTGTACCAAGTGGCTCGTCAGATATAAACCCCCGGCAACCAAGGCCGCTAATCCAAGAGCCAACAGTCCATGCTTGGTCTTTCCGCGCGTGCGGAGCGCGAGCAGCAACAAAACCCCAAGCAGCCCAACACCGATCATAGCGATCATCGGTTCCTCAAATATCGCACGGCTCAACGGGCTTGTCGGTTCGATCTGTGGCAGGTTCTTGGGTTCAAAGAGTGGTGATTGCATGGTGTCCCTCGCGTATTGAATCAGATGTCAGATATACCACGCGATCCGGACGGGGTCGTGGTTTGGATTCATACATTCCATCTCAGGAGTCAATTGGTCGATATTCTGGGGCAATTCGGGGTGTTTGCCCGATACCAATCAAATGTACTTATGTAGAGAGAACTCCACCGGAATGGCTATATGACAGCAGATCCTCAACAATCTTCCAAGATATCTTCGCAGCAAGAGAACAATGTTCATCCAAAGGTATCGCAATCTCCCGACAGCGAAATCTTTGAACGGAACATTACAGCTATTGCTCGGCGTTCACCCAAAGCTGCAGATCAGATCCGGCAGGCGACATCAAACACCGAGATTGAGTTCTCACTCACACCCGCCGGCGAACTTGTCGGGGTTCTCGACGGGCGTGCCATGTGTTCAAAGAGGCGCCCCGCCGATGAGGCCAACTTTTGGGCGCAGCAATACGACCCGCAAAGCTGCGGGTTCCTAGGTATTCAAGGGTTCGGGCTCGGGCATCACCTGCGAGCATTGTTCAAAGATCATGCAGGCTTCTCGGTGTATATGTGCTTTGAGCCAGATCTCGGATTACTCCGGGCTGTGCTTGAGCGATTCGATCACTCTGACTGGATCAATCAATCCATATTCTTGCTGGTGACTGATCCCGATGACGCCCCAACGATGACTCAGCTGATGACCGGCGCCGAAGCATTCTTAGCGACCGGCGTTGAGATCGCCACGCACCCGCCGAGCGCCAAGCGGCTCGGCGATTCCGCCTCTAAGTTCTCATCCACATTACTGAATGTCGTGAAATCAACACGGACCCACCTCATCACGATCTTGGCACACTCAGGGTATACGCTCCGCAATATTCTGATGAATGCAGGGACCTATGCGACAAGTTCCGGGATTGTTCCGCTCAAAGATTCCTGCGAGGGCCGAACCGCAATTCTGATTTCTGCCGGACCGAGCCTGCAACGGAATCTGAAACTGCTCGATGATCCATCAATCCGTGAGCGGGCCGTGATCATTGCGGTCCAGACGATGCTCAAGCCATTGCTTGAGCGGGGAATCAAGCCACACTTTGTTACAGCCTTGGATCACCATGAGATCAGCAAACGATTCTACGAAGGACTCACCGAACAAGAAGTCGAGGGCGTCCGTCTAGTTGTAGAACCCAAAGCAAACGCCGCGATTATTGAGGCATTTCCGGGCGAGATTCTTTGTGCCAGAGAACCCCAGCTCGACGAACTACTTGGAGCCAAACTGGCGCGTGATATGGGGTCAATCCCCGCCGGGGCAACGGTTGCCCATCTCAACTACTACCTCGCTAAATACATGGGCTGCACCAATATCATCCTCATCGGTCAAGACCTCGGATTTACCGATGGGCAGTACTATTCCGCAGGTGCTTCCATCCACCGGGTATGGGCCGGCGAACTTTCAGAGCACCGCTCTCTGGAAATGTTCGAGTGGGAACGCATCGCCCGCATGAAATCTTTGCTCCGAATCAAAGAAGATATCCACGGCAGACCAATCTTCACCGACGAACAAATGTCCACCTACATCGCTCAGTTCGAGAGCGACTTCCAAGAAGACACCCAGAGCGATCATTCCATCCGGGTCATCAACGCCACGGAGGGCGGCGTGAACATCGCCGGCGCCGAGGTGATGACACTCAGCGACGCCCTTTCGGATTGCTTGACCTATGAGCGGATAAACATACCAGAAACAATATCTCTGACCCAGGATGATCCTGATCACAAAAACAAACTCAAGGCTCGGATCAGAACAATCCTCGGACAACTCCAGACCATCGAAAGAAACTCCAAGCGGACCATCGAACTCAATAAAAAGACACAAGAATCCGTCGATAATCCGGCGCAGGTCGATCGGCATATCCAGTCCATGCACGCCATCCGTGATCAGGTTCTCGCCCTGCAACCCGCGTTTGATATGGTCAACTTCTACAACCAAAAGGGCGGTCTCAACCGGTTCAAGGTCGATCGTGGAATCAAACTATTGACAGAGCTTTCTCCGGAAGAGAAAATGGCTAAACAGCTTGACAGAGACGCGCATAATATCGCGTGGATCCAAGAATCCGCCTCTGAGGTTGGCAAGCTTTTAGGTAGAACACTCGATGTCATCGAAATGTCCGCATCCCCGATGACCCGCGACGAGTTTGCCGATGAAGATCCAACCATTGAAACCGGAATTGCAACAGACAGCACTCCCCGCCGCCGCGTGGAAGCGGTGATCTTTGCCGACACAACACTCGGGCCGCTTGGGAATCAGCGTGATCTCACAAATCCTGTCTATCAAGAGTTCAACGCGTTGGAGCTCACCATCGCCCGCCTCCAACAAACTTCTGAGCTCGATGGCATTACCATCATCACGCCGCAGACGGATGTTATTGAGTCGATGCAATTCGCCGATTCTCATTGCGGAATCCGTGTGGTTCATATTGATTCTGGATTGCTCCGTTCGCGTATGAAATCTATCGGCGCCGCCCGTGCAGCTTCGAGTGAATGCTGGCGGGGCTCGATCGGCTCGCTGGGCTGCTATGACGAGGGCCTCGTGCCATCGGCTCTTGTCGGTGTTATGGAAGAATACAACATCGACGCCGCCGCAATCGTCGGTCCCGACTGGGCGATGGTTGATCCGATATTGGTTGATCGCATTATCACTCGCCATAGGGCCTGCCCAGATCGTTGCCGAATCCCGTTCTCTCAGGCTATTCCAGGGATCGGGTGTACTGTATTGGATCGCAACGCCGCCAACGCGCTGGATAAAGCGGCTCAGATTTCAAGTACCTTTGGTTCGGTCGGGGCCATGTTTAGTTACATCCCCATCGGTCCTCAGGGGGATCCGATCGCCTCACCGCTGTGCGTGGGTGTCGATCCAACAATCCGCGATGCGGGAGTTCGGGTTGTCGCCGATTCGCCGTCCCGAACTCAAGCGATGTCCACGCTCTTGAACGGACTCGGGAGTTCAATCGAAACCATCGATGCCCAAGCACTCATCAATGGGTACACAACAGAACTCAACCAACTCGAAACCATCGCCCCTCGGAGGATCGAGCTTGAACTCACCAGCACCCGCAACACGGGTGGTCTCTGGGGTGATAGACACCAATGTCAATCTCCAAATCACGAGATCACGCTCGACCAAGCCTCAGTACTCTTCAAGGATGCGGTGTCACTCCGACCCGAATGCTCGCTACTCATATCCGGTCGCGGCGATCCGCTTGTTCGTTCCGACGCACTCTCGTTCGTCACACGCGCCAAAGAACTCGGCATTAGCAGTGTTGAGTTGCGGACAGATTTTTTCGACGATACTCACACCCCAGAACAGATCGTAACCTCGGGTGTCGATGTGGTCAGTGTTGATGTGCTCACTGATTCTCACGATGGCTATGAAGAAATGACCGGGTCTAATGACTTTGAGTCCTTCCTTGACCGGATGCAATCGCTGTTCAACGCACGGACAACCAAGCCGGGACAACTACCGACTCCATGGATCGTCCCGCGGATCACACGCTCTCTGGAATCTTACCTCGCGATCCAGCCATTCTACGACCGCTGGCTCTCCGTCTGCGGCTGCGCGATCATTGACCCCGACCAAACAGCCGGGCCAGACGACCGGATCCAACCCCTCCCTATTCCTACTCGCCGTGCATTCCAGCTCGCTGCCCACACACTCCGAATCCGTTGTGATGGCCAGGTGGTCGATCATCAAGGGCGGCCAGTTCCAAATACCAACGCCTTCGAGCTCGGCATCGAACAATCCTACAAGAACTTCAGGCAAGCACTCGACCAGTCATTTAGCCAATCAACCGACGCGCATATTGAACCAAAGTCATCCCCAGAACCCGCGGGAACTCTATGACCCAAGCCACCGCCATCATCCTCGCCCGTGCCGGTTCCAAAGGTCTCCCCGGCAAGAACCACGCAATGGTCGGCGGTCAGCCTTGCATCCAATGGACTATCGACACAGCCAAAAACGCGAGCACTGTTGTGCAAGTTGTTGTCTCGACCGACGACCCCGAAGTCATCACCGCCGCCGCCGCTGCTGGCTGCACAGTCGTCGAGCGGCCCGATGAATACGCCAACGACACCGCGACTATCGACAGTGCTGCGCGTCATGCGTATGAAGCGATCGGATCACCCGAGACCCCGATCGTGATCCTGTACGCCAATGTCCCCGTCCGCCCAGACTGGCTCATCGACGAAGCGGTGAATCTGCTCAGCAAATCAAACTGCCACAGCGTCCAGTCTTACGCCCGTGTCGGTAAGCACCATCCATGGTGGACCGTCAAAATTAGCGATGATGGCACTGTCGAACCCTGGCAAGGCGATGTGCTCTACCACAATACTTTCCGCCGCCAAGACCTCCCCCCAGCCCAGGTCCCCGACGGCGGCGTCATCGCCCTGACCCCCGACGCGCTCATGTGCCGGCTCGGTGCACCCGATGGCCCGCATGCATTTCTCGGCACCGACCGCCGAGGCATACAAACCAACGAAGGCGATGTCATCGACATCGACTCCCGCATCGATCAAATCGTCGCCGACGCGATCCTGAATGAGCGAGTTTCACATGCGCATCGGTAATCAAGAGATCGGGCTCAACCACCCGCCGTACATTATTGCCGAGATCGGCGTCAACCACGATGGCGAGGTCCAGCGCGCCTTAGAACTTGCGGACGCCGCCGCAGAAGCGGGCGCCGATGCGATCAAGCTCCAGTTCTTCGAGACCGACCGGTTGATGAGCAAAGCCGCCAAGCTCGCTGCTTACCAGAAGAACGCCGGAGAAACCGACCCCATCGAGATGCTCCGAAGACTAGAACTCTCCATCGACGAGATGGCGTTGGTTGTCGAGCGGGCGCATTCGAAGGGCATTCACGCGATCGTGACGGTTTTTAGCACCGAACTCGTCGAGATAGCCGAGACCCTTCCCTGGGACGCCTACAAAACCGCCAGCCCTGACATCGTCAACAAACCGCTCCTTGAAGCACTGATGCACACCGGCAAGCCGATGATCGTCAGTACCGGTGCGAGCACAATGGATGAAGTGATCCAAGCAGTCGGCTGGCTGGATTTAGCACGCGATCGACTCGCGGTGCTGCAATGCGTAAGCAGTTATCCTGTCAAGGGCTGGGAACGCGGCTTTGGTGGAATTACACATTTCAGAAATACCTTTACACTTCCCATTGGATACAGCGATCACACAAGTTCACACAGGACAGGGAAGCTTGCTGTTGCATTTGGTGCATGTGTTATCGAGAAACATATTACCGATGATCGAAACCGATCTGGCCCTGATCATGCCGCATCTTTGCTCGTGGCCCAACTACTCGGATATATCAAGCTTGCATCAGAAGGAGTTGATTGGGCCGATGCTGTTCAGCGTGCCATAGATGATGATGTGGATCAGATGCGAGACGGTGCAAAGCTCAAGGATTATGCAATAGAAATTGCACAGCCGCACCCAGCATGGTATGGAATTCATGCTGTAGCAGAAAGCGTCATACAGAAACACATCCTCGATTGCGAACAAGATGTCCGCCTCGTCGCCCGCCAGTCCGTCGTCTCCACCCAAGACATCCCCGCCGGCACCATAATCACCCGCGACATGCTCACCATCAAACGCCCAGGCACCGGCATACTCGCATTTGATATCGAATCCGTCATCGGCTGCACAACAGCGCAACCCATCGAAGCCGATGTCCCAATCAACGAGTCCGACCTCGTTCAGTTCGAATCGCCCTTCGCGATCAAGTAACGCTCGTACATCGCCTCAAGCGCACTGGGGATCACACGGATCCCCCCCACACTCGAAATAAAGTTCGTATCCCCGCCCCACCGCGGGATCACATGCACATGCAGATGGCTCGGCACCCCAGCGCCCCCAGCCTTCCCCTGATTGATCCCAATATTGAGCCCCTGAGGTTCAAGTGCTCTTTGCACGAGCGCCGCCGCACGATCAACCATCGCCCACAACGCTGCACGATGATCGGGTTCATAATCCAGAAGCGTCGGCCTCGCATCACCAAGAGCGATGAGTAAGTGTCCGTTGGAGTACGGATACCGATTCAAAAGAATCATCCCATCATCGGTCCGCTCGATTATATGATTCGCCGCATCCCACTCAGGCGTGTTCCAATAATCAAGCAAGAAACTCCCGCTCTGGTCCCCCTCTTTATTATCCGCTTTACCGGACGACGCCCCCTCCTCCGATAACGATTCGATGTACGCCAATCGCCACGGAGCCCATATCGCAGACGGTCCAAACCCTACACCTTCACGCCCAGATTGGTTATCGCTCATACCAAAGTGTAGCGTCCCCCCGCATCACCCGATCAACAAGCCATGACAGCACTCATAGTCAGCGATGTGATGACCCAACCGGTCGAGATGATCTCGATGGATGACACCATTAAAACCATCCGAGGTATGTTTGAGGCCAATCGGTATCATCACCTCATAGTCCATGGCGATGGTCACCAATGTGTCGGAGTTGTCTCAGACCGAGATCTGCTTAAGAACATTTCCCCGTTCGTCGGCAAGCTCCGCGAACGAAGCGAAGATCGATCACTGCTCGACCGCCGAGCTCACCAGATCATGACCCGCCAGTTGGTTGCTGTGAGGCCTAATACCGCATTGCGAGCCGCAGCACGGGTTATGTTGGATCATCGGATTTCATGCCTACCCGTGGTTGATCAGAAACAGCGATGCGTCGGGATTATCACTCTGAGGGATGTGGTCCGCTGGGCAGTTGAAGAACTCGAGATCCCCGCCAAATCCGCGGCCTAATGAAATTCTTGCTCAAACACACTTAGTAACAATCGTTTATAAGTATTTATTAAATAAGTATTTACAGACCACAGCCGTATTCTCTCTTGGGTTAATCTGAGAGTTTCATGGCATTGTGCCGTTTCTGTGATCTATTGCATCCGGTAGGAAATCGGGCTCTATGGCCCATTTTGGGGAACGAAAGTTCCCTGAGAGATGTTTGAAATGCCTTCGGTAGCGCCGGAGGCATTTCAGTTTTTAGGGTTTCCTTTATCCGTATACACCTCTTCAAGCCTCTCAATCATCCGCTCGGTGCTGAACATCCGCCGGCACATCTCACGCCCCATCGTCCCGATCAACAACCGGTCCTCAGGACGATCATGCATCCAACGGACCGCTTCTTTGATCCCATCCGGATCACCAACCCCCACAAGCAGCCCGGTCCCGTGTTCAGGATCAACCCGCGCATCAATACACACCTCAGGCGTCCCGTCGGTATCACTCGCGACCACAGGCACGCTGCACAACAGCGCTTGGGGCACAGTTCTCGGTAGCCCCTCGCGGTAACTCGGATGCAGCAGTACATCCATCGCCCGCATCATCGCGGCCACCCGAACCTGAGGGACCAATCCAGTATGCACCACCTGATCCTCTAAACACATCTCCCGAACCCGTCCCATCAACCGATCCGTCCACCACCCATCCCCAACCCACAGCAGCTTCCAATGCGGGTTCGCTTTGAGATCATCACTGAGCCCATCGAGGATGTCGTCGTGCCCCTTGTGTTGAGCGAGCCGGGCAACGGTCCCGATCACAAAGTCATTATCATTGAACCCCAACTCGCGTCGTATTGATTGCCGGTCTTCATCGGGCAGCGGCTGTAGATACTCTTCAACATTCATCCCCGACCGCACCGTCACATACTGTTCTTTCTTCCCGATCTTCCGCGCCAAAAACTGATCGGTCATCGCATCAGCAACCGCCGCGATCACATGGCACCGCTTAGCCGCAAACTTCTCTGCGATGGTGTAGATCCAGTTCTTGATTCCCACCTTGACCTTGTTGATCACCGACCCCTCGATCGGCATAAACGGCGGCCCATGAATCGTGTGTACCACACCAACCGGCTTACCAGCCTTTTTCATATACAACCACGCCGCCCACCGACCAAGAATACCCGCTTTCGACGAATGCGTGTGTACCACATCGGGCTCAAGCTCTTTCATCAGCCGTTTCAGATCATGATGGAAACAAAAATGATCCTTGTATAAATTAATCTCTCGCACCATATTGGGAAGCTCGTGCATCCCAACCTCGGTCGCAAGATTCCCCTCCAGCCCTTCGCGCACCCGCTCATTAAACCGTTCGATCGTTTCTTTATGCGACCCCTCAGGCCCAAAGATCGGCCCATACGCCAGATGCACAGAATGCCCCAGCCGGCTCTGCCCCATGCACGACAGCACTGTATTCTCTTGAGAACCACCCAGAATCAGCCGTGTCGAGATATGCAGGATTGTCATGGTCATCGGGTCATCGTACGCAATCGTTTGTGTTCATCCGATGCACAATCGTTTGCACCCCGTAATACACATCTGATTCGCCCACCTCGGTAAACCCGGTTTTGATCAGCACCCGGCGTGACGCCAGATTCTCCGGATAGCACACCGCAACCAGATCCTTTAATCCAAGGGCTCCAAATCCATAGGCCGCCGACAACCGAGCGATCTCCGTCGCGTATCCCTTCCCCCAGTGTGCCTTGCCCAGCCGATACCCGAGTTCTATTTCATCACCAACAAACGCGATCGGTACCAACCCCCCTTGCCCTATCACCACGCCGGACGTTTTCTCCATCACGGTCCAAAAAGTCATCCCCCGCTCAGCCTGTACTCTGATCGCCCGCTCGATCCGCTCAGCCACCTGCTCGCGCGTCCACACCCCGCCAGCCCCGAGATACCGCATCGTTTCAAGATCACCCCAAAGCGCAGCAAGCGCATCTATATGACACATCTCAGGCGCGCACAAAGCGAGCCGGTCTGTTTCCACAATTACTGATTGGTCTTTCATCGCCCAAGTGTAGCAGAGTGGCTTCTCACCATTTCTTTACTTTGGATGGCAGCGGGTTAACTGGTTTCGCCGAGGATCATTGCCGCACCGACCGTATTGTTGGTCTGCTCATCAACAATGATGAAACTCCCCGTAGCCCGGCACTGACGGTACGGATCAAAGAATAAAGGCTTGGTCGTTCTAAACGATACCCGCCCGATCTCGTTGAGCTTCAGATCCGTCGCCCCTTCCACACGGTGGAGCGAGTCGATATCCATCCGGTACCGGAGCTCCTTAATCACACACCGGGCATCGCTGGAGGTATGACGGATTGTGTACTTCTTGCCCACAACCATCGGCGTCTCGGTCATCCAAACAACCATCGCGTCGATATCTTGTCCAGAGATCGGCCTGTTGTGAGGCCGGCAGATCATGTCCCCGCGCGACACATCAATATCAGTCTCAAGCTGGATCGAAACACTCTGTGGCGGAGACGCATACTGGAAGGATTCCCCGCCAATATCAATCGACTTAATTTTGCTCTCCATCCCAGACGGCAGCGCCACAATGTCATCGCCAACCTGGAACACACCAGATGCAACCTGCCCGCCGTACCCACGATAATCATGATGTTCATCGCCCTGAGGACGGATCACCCATTGCACTGGGAAGCGTGGATCGATCATGTCCCGGTCGCCCGCGATGTGCACATTCTCAAGATGATGCAGCAGCGATGGTCCCTGGTACCAATCCATATTTTCTGAACGGTTGACGACATTATCGCCGGTGAGCGCGGACATCGGGATGAAGGTGATGTCGGTGATCTCAAAGCGAGCCGCAAACTCTTCGAAGTCCTCGCGGATCTTGTTGTATTTTTCTTCTGACCATTCAACCAGGTCCATCTTGTTCACGCAAACCACAAGGTGTGGAATCCGTAGCAGTGAAGTGATAAACGAGTGGCGACGCGACTGTTCGATCACGCCGTGGCGTGCATCAATCAGGATCAAAGCAAGGTTCGCCGTCGATGCGCCGGTCACCATGTTCCGCGTGTACTGAACATGTCCGGGACAGTCCGCGATGATGAACTTGCGTTTTGGCGTTGCAAAGTAGCGGTACGCCACATCAATAGTGATCCCTTGTTCCCGCTCGGCGCGCAGGCCGTCGGTTAAAAGAGCAAGGTCCATCCGCTGATCACCACGCGAGAGCGATGCACTCTCGGCAGCCTCAAGCTGATCCTCAAAGATCGATTTAGAGTCATAAAGCAAACGCCCGATCAGCGTGGACTTCCCGTCATCTACCGAGCCGCAGGTCAGAAACCGCAGCAGATCCATGTCGAGGTACGCATCAGTGGAGAACTCCATGCCCTGGTTGGCGTTGGTGCTCGTCGAAAGGTCTTCAGCTGTATTTGTAGATTCCGGAGCCATGTGCTAAAAGTACCCTTCTTTTTTGCGGTCTTCCATCGCCGCCTCGTTGGTCTTGTCGTCCATCCGAGCCCCGCGTTCTGAGGCCCGTGCCGCCGCGACCTCAGCGACAATCTCTTCAAGATTTGACGCAGGCGAATCTGTCGCCGCTGTACAACTCATATCACCAACCGTCCGGAATCGGACCGTCTGATTAATGATCGCTTCGCCGTCACGCGCTTCAAACGGCGTGTCTCCCACAGGCACAAGCTGCCCCCGACGTTGCACCACATCCCGCTTGTGCGAGAAGTACAGATCAGGGATCTCAATATTCTCCAGCATGATGTACTGCCAGACATCCATCTCGGTCCAGTTGGAAATCGGGAACACACGGATGTTCTCGCCCATCTGGTGACGCCCGTTATACAGGTTCCAGAGTTCTGGCCGCTGGTTCTTCGGGTCCCACTGACCAAAGTCGTCACGGAACGAGAAGATGCGTTCTTTGGCACGCGCCTTTTCTTCGTCTCGCCTTGCCCCGCCAAACAACGCATCGAACTCATATTTCTCGATCGCATCAAGCAATGTCGGGATCTGGGCTCTGTTTCTGGATGGGTAAGGCCCCGGATCCTCCGTCGCGATCCCGCGATCAATCAGATCCTGCACTTTGTGAACAATCAGCCGTTCGCCGAGTTCATCACACAACTTATCTCTGAAATCGAGTGCCTCAGGAAAGTTATGGCCGGTATCAATATGCAAAAGCGGGAACGGGAACTTGGCCGGACGAAACGCCTTCTTGGCAAGGTGGACCATCACGATCGAGTCTTTGCCGCCAGAGAACATCAGCGCTGGCTTCTCAAACTGAGCAGCCACCTCGCGCATGATATGAATCGCCTCAGCTTCTAAAGCCTTGAGGTGAGTCAGTTTATAGTGTGCATTGCTGTCCGCAGTCTGGGTCATACCCAAGGTCTCCACCTTAAAGCCCGACATTGAGTGTTCAGGCAGGAAAGAATCGGATTTAGATGGCATGAAAGCCGTCTGTGCACGATATCGGTGATTGAATCGCACCCCTCAAGCAATAATCCACGATCTAAGCCGATAAACGGTCGAAGTATAGACATAGCAATAGATTCCGAACCACAATTATCAGGACGAAACACCGCTTTGACGATATCCTCATCCTCCAAGCCAAATTACCAAACAAAACCACATGGAGCACCAACCGTGCCGGAACCCAAGTCCGAAAATATTGTCTGGCACGATGGCCAAATTACCCATTCCGACCGCTCCAAGGTCCTCGGTCATACCGGATGTACACTCTGGCTCACCGGGCTCTCAGGCTCCGGAAAGTCCACGGTTGCCGTCGCCCTCGAGCACGCCCTGATCGCTCAAGGCCACCTCGCCTACCGACTTGACGGCGATAATGTCCGCCACGGCCTCAATAACAACCTCGGATTCTCCGCTGATGACCGCCAAGAAAACATCCGTCGGGTGGGCGAAGTCTCCAAGCTTTTCGCCGATGCCGGGGTGATCACCATTTCTAGTTTCATCTCCCCCTATCAATCCGACCGAGACCAGGTCCGCAAGATCCACGAGGATGTCGGACTCAAGTTCCTCGAGGTCTTCGTCAATACCCCCATAGAGATCTGCGAATCCCGCGACCCCAAAGGCCTCTACAAGAAAGCCCGCGCCGGCGAGATCAAAGGCTTCACAGGCATCGACGACCCATACGAAACCCCCACCAACCCAGAGATCGACCTCAAAACCGACGATCTCTCACCAGAACAATCCGCTGGCAAACTCATCGAAGCGTTGATCACCCATAGAATCCTCCAGCAGAAGTTACCCGAGGAGAATGAATCATGATCGACCACGCCCGTTACGCAGCCGCCGCACGAGAAGCCGTCATTGCCGCTTCGATCGTTTGTAAAGAAGTCCAGGATAACCTCGATAAAGTCACAGCCATGACCAAGGACGATAAATCCCCGGTCACCATCGCCGACCTCGCCTCTCAGGCAATCGTCGGCATCATCCTCAAACAAAAACTCGGCGAAGAACTCCATCTTGTTGCCGAAGAAGACTCCGCCTTCCTCCGCGATGAAGACAACACTCTCTACCTCGAGGCAACCCTCGCAGCCGTCAAAGGCGTCTGGCCAGAAGCGACAGAACAAAAGCTCCTCGATGCAATCGACCTAGGGGCCGGCGACACCGACCACCATTCCTTCTGGACCCTCGACCCCATCGATGGCACCAAAGGATTCCTTCGCAATCAGCAGTACGCCGTCGCGCTCGGATTCATCGAGCACGGCACCCCAACCATCGGCGTCATGGGCTGCCCCAACCTGCCGGTAGACCTTTCCGAACCCTTCGACATCCGCGCCGAGCACGGCTGCCTCTACATGGCGATCCAGGGTGATGGGGTCTACGAATCCGCGTGCGATGATGTCAACTCTGAAGTTATTCGCATCACCCGCCTCGATCACATCGTCGGCGAAGAAATATCCGTCTGCGGCTCAGTCGAAAAAGCACACTCCAACTTCAGCGATACCGACCGTATCCTCGAATGGATCGAATCCAACGGTCATGGCAGCCCGGGCGAGCCCGCACGCCTTGATTCACAGTGTAAATACGCCGTAGTCGCACGGGGTCAGGCCGATGGGTATCTCCGCCTGCCGACCAAGAAACCATATGTAGAACGCATCTGGGACCACGCCGCGGGTTCGTGCATCGCCAGTGAATCCGGCGCATTCGTCACCGATATCTTCGGGCGGAATCTCGATTTCTCCTGCGGTCGTGGTCTTGAGAAGAACAAAGGCATCGTCTGTGCCCCGCCCCGAGTCCACGGGCTACTCATTAGGGCCATCAAAGAACTCGGCATCGGACAAGACGCCGAATCCACAGCATGATTGAAACCTGGCAGCCAATCTTGACCGGAATCCTCATCGTGTTCATGATCGGTACGATGGCGACAGGCCGCTTCGGTGCCGACATCATCATGATGGGTGGGTTATTAGTGCTCCTGCTGACCGGGGTTTTAGAGCCAAGCGAAGCGGTCGCAGGCTTCGCAAACCAGGCCGTCATTACAGTCGCAATGCTCTACATCGTTGCCAGTGCCATGCGTGAAACCGGTGCGATGGCCCGCATCACCGCCCTCGTCCTCGGACGCCCAAAGTCTGAACGCAGCGCCCAGATGAAGCTCGCAATACCCGTCGCGGTCATGAGCGCGTTTGTCAACAATACCCCGATCGTTGCGATGTTCCTCCCAACGCTTTCGGCTGTTGCCCGCCGCTGTTCCTTCTCGCCATCTAAACTCTACATGCCCCTGAGCTTTGCCTCAATCCTCGGTGGCGTTTGCACACTCATCGGCACATCTACTAATGTCGTTATCGCCAAACTCCTCTCCGACGAAACACTCACCGCCAACGGCGCCCCCGTCTCTTCCGAAAACCCGGCCCTCGGGTTTGGGATGTTCACCCTCGCCAAAGTCGGGCTCCCCATCGCAATCTTTGGACTCCTCTATATCCTCATCTTCGGCCGCAAACTTCTCCCAGACCGTATCTCCCCAATCGAAGACGCAGAGTCCCACGACGAAGGCTACCACGCCGCATTGAGAGTCGAAGCCAACTCGCCAATCGTCGGAAAAACTGTCGAAGAGGCCGACCTCCGCGACCTCCCGGGACTCTTCCTCGCCCGCATCGAACGCGAGCACACAACCCTCGGTGCTGTCTCTCCTCACGAGCACATCAATGCTGGCGATGTCCTCGTCTTTGTAGGCCAGCTCGATTCAGTTGTTGATCTCCAACAAATCAAAGGCCTCGTACCTTCCACACTCCCCCAATCCGACGAATCCATCGACGAAGCGCAAGACCCCCACTACCGCCCAAACCTCTGCATCTCCGAAGCCGTCATCTCAAACAACTCTTCCCTCGCCGGTCTCACCATAAAAGAATCAGGTATCCGCACCCGCTACGGTGCTGTCGTTGTCGCGGTCCGCCGCCAAGGTCAACGCCTCACCGGTAAGCTGGGTGAAATTCGCCTCCGTGCAGGCGATACCCTCCTTCTCGAAGCCCCCCCCGGCTTTGGCGATCGCTTTACGACCTCGGGTGATTTCTATCTCGTCAATGAACGAATCACCCCCGCAACCCTCCGCCATGACCGTGCCTGGGTAGCCCTTGCCGTTCTCGCTCTGCTCATCGTGATCCTGAGTTTCGGGATACTCCCGCCGATGACCGCCGCGATGTTCGCTGCTGGATTGATGGTCCTGACCCGCTGTTGCACCGGACCCCAGGCCCGTCGTGGGGTGGACTTTCAGATCCTCGTTGTCATCGGTGCCGCCTTCGGGATTGGCCACGCGATGACTAAAACCGGCCTCGCCGCAGACATCGCCCACACAATCACCGTCGCTGTCTCTGCTCTTGGTCCCTGGGGCCTGCTAGCCGCTATCTACGCATTGACCTCAGTCTTCACAGCCACGATGACCAACAACGCTGCGGCTGTTCTCATGTTCCCTATTGCCATCGCCGTCGCCGCCGAGCAGCAGTACAACCCCATGCCATTCGTCGTTGCTATCACCGTTGCCGCCAGTTGCGAGTTCTCCACCCCCATCGGTTATCAGACGAATCTCATGGTCATGGGTCCCGGCGGCTATAAATGGACCGACTACACCAGATTCGGCGGCCCCCTCACCATCCTTTGTGGGCTTATTTGCGTTCTTCTCACGCCGTATGTCTTCGGCGGGTTCTAACCAACTGGGCACCAGCCGCATGCCCCAATCGCCGATCACATCTATAATCAGTGAACATCAATACGGCCCGTTCGTATTATGGTCTCACCAATACAGTATTCATTGACAGGTACCCCCCATGAAAATCCTCATCACCGGCGGCAGTGGCTTCATCGCAGAGTACTTCCACCGCGACCTATCAGCTCTGGGGCATGAACTCGTCACCCTCGATCTCATCGACCCAACCCCAGGCACACCCTCTGCTAACTCAACCTACATCAAGGGCGACATCCGAGATCCCAAAGTGCTCGACAAAGCCATGGTGGGAGTCGACCTCGTTGTCAACCTCGCCGCCGCACACCACGACTTCGGCATCGAACACGACACCTATTACTCAGTCAACGAGCAAGGATCGCAACAAGTCTGCGACGCTATGGATCGCGCCGGGATCAAACAAGTTGTCTTCTACTCCACGGTCGCAACCTACGGCGACGCCCCGCCCCCACACTTCGAAGACTCACAGACCAAACCAAACTCACCCTACGGCGGATCCAAACTCAAAGGCGAAACAGTTTTTAACAACTGGACCAACCAGGGCGATGGCCGCAACGCGCTCATTATCCGCCCCACCGTCACCTTCGGCGTACACAACTTCGCCAACATGTACTCCCTCATCCGCCAGATAGACTCGGGCAAGTACGCCCGCTTCGGGCCTGGTATCAACATCAAATCACTCAGCTATGTAGAGAACATCGTCGACGCCACCCTCTTCCTCGCCGGACTCAAAGACGACAAACCAAACCGCGATATCGAGCCATTCGAGATCTTTAACTTCATCGACAAACCTGATCTCACAAGCACCGAGATATCCAACCATGTCAGTAAGTGTCTTGGTAAAAAACCGGCAACCGCAGTCCCTTATGCGATCGGTATGCTCATCGGTCTCCCCTTTGATCTTGTGATCAAGCTCACCGGAAAGAACCTCCCGATCTCCACAGCACGCGTAAAGAAGATGTTCAAAACCGAGACCAAGTTCGAGGCCGACAAACTCCTTGCCACGGGATACACACCAAAGGTTCCTCTCAAAGAAGGCATCGATCGCATGACCAAGTGGTACCTCGAATCCGGTAAGAACGAGAACGCTCAGTGGCACCAACCACCCGCCGACCCTGTGATGAGTTGATTGAATGAGATCCCAACATACTAAAAAAGAACGATCCGGAAGCGGATCGTTCTTTGTATGAACACTTTCTTAATGGTTGTCGAGTGTTTCCTTATGGGCACCCAGCAGAGAAATCGGTCAGGAATGCGGAAATATCAAAGAAGTCAAACACCCCGTCACCGGTGAAGTCGGCGGCAAGATCCCCAGCGCTAAACGCCGACAGGAATGCACTAATGTCAAAGAAATCGAGCGTTCCATCACCATTCAGATCAGCGGGGCAAGTCGCCGCGGGATCGGTCCGGGTAATGGTAAAATTGTCTACAGAAAAATCAAAGAACACCTGCAGATAGAACTCCCTAGGCACAAAGGTGCTGAAGGAGACTTCGCCAACATTGGAGAGGATGTCGGCAAAGGTCGCTCCCGCGGGGAGAACCGGATCGCCGTTTTCGTCTTCTCCCCCACCAAACCCGATCCATCCAGCGGGAAGCTCTGTCTGATTCGGATCAAAGGTCACACTGAAGGTTTGCCAATCAGGGTTGTTCGCTGATGAGAGCTGGCTTTCAAGCACCAAGATCACCGCTCCGTAATCAAAGATCCCGTGTGCAAAGTCGGTGTTCCGGATATCCAGAACCAAAGAACGGGTCAAGGGTATTCTCAAGAGCCCGTCGGGAATATTACTCGTATCGATTTTATCAATCCGCACATCAACCGAGAGGGTGATTAACTCGTGAGCGGTGTAATCGCCGAGGAATGATCCGTTCGTGCCGTTTGTATAATGGACACCAAATGTCTCATCAATCGACCGCAGGTGTTTATTGCCACCGATCTCCGTGTTGAGAAAGGTCCCATTGCCACCGACCCAACCCTCGGAGCCGCTATCAAAGGTGACAACGGAAGTGGTATCAGCCAGAGCATGCCCGCACGAGAGCGATAGAGCAGCCACGATGAGATTCATATTCTTGTAGTTCATTGTCAAATAGTTCCTTTGTTAACTCTATGTGTATCTGAAAGCGCCCCGTGAGGCATAAATATTCCACGCTGCCTCAACTTTGGAGCACCAGCCGCCATTTACCAGGCAATGCAGTATGAATCCGATTTTCAATAAACACACACACGGTCCGCGGCCCGTGTGTATGTATGAATAATCAGTTCTTTCCGTCATTCAATCAGCGACGACGACGCGTGCCGACGATTCCAGCAAATCCAATCAGTCCCAGTGCAGAAGGAGCCGGCACAGACGTGGTCGAGATCGAAATATTATCGAGCGTCATATCATACTGGTCGGCGGTGAAAAAATAGTCCGGTAGGAATGTAGAGAAAGCAATCTCATCAACATTCGCCAGAATATCAGTAAAGGTGACACCACGAGGAAGAGTGGGCTCGAAAGTATCCGGATCAAACGACCCGTTGCCACCCCAGCCGAGAGGTAGTTCAGCGGAGTTGGTGTCGATTGTCACAGAGTAGTTATTGAATCCATTAAATGAGTTGTCCCCAACCCATTCGAACAAGAAATATGCACTCGCCCAAGGCATCCCCGGATCACCAAGACCGAAACTGCGGAGCTCGAGCATGAATGGACGAGTAATTCCCTGCTCAAAAGGACCGATCTGATCAACCCTAAGGTCAACTGAGAGTGTGACCTCGTCGTACTGGGTGTAGTCTCCCGTGAATGCGTCTCTCGCGTTATTACTAAAATCGATCCCGAAGTCATTGAACTGTGTACGGAACCCCGCCCCGCCACCAACGCCATGGGTCAGGTCGACGCCTGTTGCTCCACCAAAGCCTTGGGGGCCGGTCCAGTTATGGGCGAGCCCATCTTCAAAGTCAATCACGGTTGTTGTGGTGCCCGCCAGCGATACCGCCGCGGCACTACCCAATGTAAAGATCATTGCTGCAATTTTCATCTCAAACCCTTTCTCGTGTTACACGCCGAAGATTTCGATCTCGGCTTCTAATTACGAACGAACACCAAGGCGTTTAGTGGCCTCATCGCATCCGCATCTCTCAGAGCCCCGGACCGCCTTTACCCTCTTTTCTTGGGCAGGCCAATGGCTCAACCCATGTTGTACCACCTCTCACTTCGTGTTGCAAGGAAGTTTCCTAGAAACAACAAAGAAATGTCGTGCATTCGCATAAATATTGATGTATACTCTGAAAAAGGCGATAATCACGACCATTTTTCCGTACATACAGACAGAAATCACCGCTTATGTCCAAGAGTCACACCCAGACAACCCCGCCCGATCTGATTCATTCCAAGGATTCCTCAATGGGTACCCTTGAAGTTCAGATTAACACCGCTGGAAAAGACCTACTTGACGGGCTTGTCCGTGTATTGAGTCAGATCCCCGGCGGCGATTCAGGCCCACAAAGACTCGCCAAAGAACTCGGAATCGACAAGGTTCTTGCGTCCAGAATCCTCAAAGCCATCCGCGCCCCAGACCCCATGTGCGTTGTCCATCGCGTCCCAGGCCCAGAACCAATGCGGCGCCTCCTCAAAGCCTCTTCCAAGCTCGGGGTCAATCCCGCCGATCTGGTCACCGCACACTCCGCTGTCGATCGATTCGAAACACTCATCCGCACCGAAGTCGGTGACCGCAGCGCTCTAGACGCAATCCTCAGCACCTGGGTCCCCGAAGCACGGAGAGAGTTCGAACTCCGCCGCAAGCAAACAGCCTTCCGGGCTATGAGCCAGCTCAAAGGTGCGCAGGCCGATGTCTACGCTGAAGCGGTGATCTTCTACCCCTCAAAGACCGACCCTGATCAACTCGACATCATCTGGATTAAATCCGTCATCGGTCTCCACCGCCTCCGTCCAGGCGTCAAGGTCAAGTTCACCTCCCGTAGACAGGTTGAGCATCGCGAAAAACGGATAACCACAACACTCGATGGCAGCCCAATGGATGGGCTGGCCAGTGCAACTCTTAAGTCATACTGCTCATCACCAACCCCAGAACTCGACATCCACCACGCCGGTGAATCAATCCATTACCTGCTCAACGAGGACTCGTTCGGAGCATCTTCTTCAATCAACCTTGTCACATGTGATGTCAATCTCGCCGAGATTCCGAGGTTCATCCCCAAAGAACGCAATCGGAAAGCTTGGGCCGCCAGTGATGTTGATATCCCATCGCGCCAGCTGCAGTTCGATATTTTCGTCCACAAAGATCTGTATACGCAAGCATTCCCCGAGCTCAGAATCTACGACACCGCCATCACCGGGCAAGCGGATATCAACGATCCCTCACGCGATGTGGACCAGTTTGATCTTCTCGAATCCATCGAGCATCTCGGCGTTGGGCTCAACCGCTTCGGCTCATCCACCGTCCCCAACTACCGCCAGCTTCATGATGAAGTCTCCACCACCCTCGGCTACGACACCGAGTCCCTCAGGGGCTACCGCTGCACATCCGACTACCCAATCTACGGCTCACAATACGCGATGGTTTTCCCAACTCAAGACCGCGACGACTGATCAGGATACCGACCTACAAATCCGACACAGATGCGGGTTCACTAATATTAACAACCGCCGCGCCACCCGCAAGCCATTCGGTCAGTTTTTCACGGCGCTCTGCAGTCTTCGAGGAACTATACCTTGGATCCGCAAGCTTGAGCACCTCGGCATACTTAGCAGCACACACGCCACGCGTATACCCCGCCTCAAACACCTTGCGGGCACTCTTGGCCATCGCGGCAGATGTCGCCTTATCATGAATTAACACTCGGATTTTCTCAGCCAGACCTTCAGAATCGCCGAGCGCAGACCAGATCCCGCAATGATTCGTTTCAACAATCTGGCGCAACTCAGACCAATCCTCAGACAACGCGATAATCACTTTCCCCACCGCCAGCGATGTATACAGCTTGCTCGGGAAACTGATCCCCTCGATCCCCTCAGCAATCGTCACCAGCGACGCGTCACACGAGTTGAGCGCCTCGTTGAGCTTTTCGAACGGCTGGTACGGCATCATCACCACATTGTCCAGACCGTGCTCTTTGACATGTTTCTCGATCGCGTTCCGTTTCCCGCCTCCGCCCGCAAGCACCAGTTTAAACGGTTCGTCCTTCAGAAGTTCGGCCGCTCCAAGCACCGTATCAAAGTCGTAGTACAGTCCCATATTTCCCGAATACAACAGCACAAAGTCATCAATTAAATCGTTGTCACGAGCAATCTCAGACTCTTCCTTCGGGATCGGAAATAGATCCTCCCCGTCGGCCCAGTTGGGGATCACATGAATATGCTCCGAAGCAATCGGATACGCATCAACAACAAGTTCTTTGGCCGCGCTGCAGAGCACGATCGCCTCCTGTGTCCGTCTGTACTTCCGGCGGTTCAGCGCCATCCATGCCCGATCAATAAATGAACCCTTCTTGAAGGTTCCCACCCAAACACCCATCTGCGGGTACGCGTCGTGCAACAGCGTTACATAGTGGTGCGTCCGGAACAACGATACAAACCACCCGATCGCGCCAAGGAACGGCGGATTCGTCGTGTACAGATACACGGTGTCCCGCCGAGACTTGAGCAGCACGGATAAAATCATCGGAATCACAAAGGTCAGGTAGTTGAACGCCCGCCCGGGCAAAAAATTCTTATCAAACCGCGCCACCTTCAACCGGCGGATCTTCACCCCATCAACCACTTCCTTGAGCGGGCACTCCTGCCAGGTCTCCGGAGGCCCGTAGCTCGGGCGACCGGTCAACACCTCAACCTCAAAGCCGAGTTCAACAAGCTCAACAGCGAGCTCATGCAACAAGTGACCCGTCGAAGCGACATCGGGCACATAATACTGATTCAATATAACTACTCGAGTACGATCCACGCTATTGGCCTCACTCACAAAGATTTACATTCTCGGCACCAATGCCGGGCCATAAATGTATCGCCGCTAAGATCGATGAACCATTCCCAAACAGCGGAATTCTTGGCTAAGCACAAATCATCGATTACACAACCACCACTATCGGAGGTTTTACCCCCAAATCCCAACCAACTCCCCAACTCGACCTCAAACATGCCAAGAATAATTTCTCATCTCTAAACCATCAGAATCTTCCCACATTCACAGATATCCGCGTTGACCACTGACCTCCAACGGCCGATAGTGTTTTCATACACCGACACGCAAGGCTGCCCAGAATGACAACAGCAAACACAAACCAAGCACAATCCGCACCAGACCAGCCCACAAGCGTTTCCACCGCCGAGCCTGTCCGCAGGACATCCTGGACCCTCAAAGCCAGGATTACCCGTCTTGTATGGGCGTTTTGTGAGATCCTCTTATGGCGGATCTCCCCCCCATCCATGGCCGGATTCCGCAACACCTTGCTCCGACTCTTCGGCGCCAAGATCGGCAAAGGAGTCCGTATCCACCCCTCCGTCAAAGTCGTCATCCCATGGAATATCGAGATTGGTGATGGCGTCACCATTCACGAACGAGCGATCCTGTACGCCTTGGGCAAAATAACCATCGGCTCAAACTCAGAAATCGGCCCGTTGGTCCATCTCTGTGCAGGCACCCACGACCACACAGACCCCGTTTTCCCGCTCCTACGCGAACCCATCACCATCAGCGAGCGTTGTAGCCTCGGGGCCGCTTCGTTCGTAGCCCCAGGAACCGTCTTGGCGCAAGGCACAATCCTCCATCCGATGGGTGCCCTCTATTCAGACTCCACCCCAGAAACCCAATATCGCGGCAACCCCGCCAAGCCATACGTGCCCACCACCGATCAAGACTTTACCATCTGATACCCAAACCTGATACCTGATTACCAATGTCCACCCTCTGCACACCATTCTCCACCCCCGCGCCTACTACCGAGCGATCACTCCGCGCCATCCTCTGGAAACTCGTTTCAAGCACCATCTTCAAACTCCTCCCCAGCCCCGCCTACAAACCCCGCCGTGCTATCCTCGTCGCCTTCGGCGCCACCCTCGACCCCACCACCAGAGTCCGAGGTGGCGTCAAAATATCACACCCATGGAACCTTGTCGTCGGATGGAAAACAGCCATCGGCGAGGGCACCACAATCTACAACCCCGCAACCCTGACTATCGGCAAAAGATCGGTAGTCAGTCAGTACTGCCTCATCAACTGCGTCACCTCTGACTACAACGACCCAAGCAACCCCCAGCACCCAAGCCCGCTGACCATCGGCGACGATGTCTGGGTCGCCACCGAGTGCCTCGCCCTCGGGAACCAATCAATCCCCAACGGCGTTGTCATCGGCGCCCGCTCGCTCATCACCAATGCAAACTTCACCCCTTGGACCATTGCCACCGGAAACCCCGCCGTCTCCAGAAAAGAGCGTCACTACACAGGACTCAAATCATGACCGAGTCCCCCACCACGCCTCAAGGCCTCCCAAACCCGAGCCCCCACTCACTCAAGAACCGCATCATGCGCATCCTCTGGGGTTGTGTTCAAGCAACACTCTTCCGCTACAGCCCAAGACCAATGCTCCGCTGGCGTGCGTTCCTCCTCCGCCTGTTCGGAGCAAATGTCGCCAGCAAATCCCGCGTCTACCCAAAGGCCAAAATCTGGGGCCCGTGGAACCTCACTATGGATGACTACGCCACCATCGCAGACGATGTTGACTGCTACTGCGTTGCCCGTATTGCCATCGGCGCCCACACCACCATCAGCCAGTACACCTACCTCTGCGGCGCGACCCACGACTTCGAAGACATCAGCTTCAAACTCCAGCCGATGCCCATCACCATCGGATCACGCGTCTGGATCGCCGCCGATTGCTTCATCGCACCCGGCGTCACGATCAACAACGGCGCCGTCATCGGCGCCCGCTCGAGTGTCTTCAAAGACATCAACCCATGGACAGTCAACGCCGGCACCCCCTCAAAGGAACTCAGAAAGAGAAACCACCCGCTCAACCCCAACCCGGGCAATCAACCATGATCCCCCGGCACCTCCCCATCACCCAACTCTCCCCAGACGACGAGACCCACTACTGGGTTGGCTACTACGACAAGCAGCCCTGGTCCGCCGATGGATCACAACTCCTCACGCACCGTGCCAAGTTCCTAGATCACTTCCCGACCCCCGGTGAACCATGCCAGATCGGCACCATCGTTGACGGCGAGTTTGTTCATGCCGCGACCACCGATGCATGGAACTGGCAACAGGGCGCCCACCTCCGATGGTGCACCCTTACCGGCCAAGAAGCACTCATGTTCAACGACCTCGACGATGACGCCGAGCCTATCACCAGGTGGGTCACAACCCAAGGGGTTCAACTCCACTCCATCGCTTCACCCATCTACGCCGTCACCCCAGACGGCACCACCGGCCTCACCCTCGACTTCGGACGACTCTCCCGCCTCCGCGAAGAATACGGTTACCCCGCACTCACCGACAAACACCCAGATGACCCAGCTCCCAAAGAAGAGGGCCTCTGGAAAGTTGATCTCATATCCGGAGAACGAACACTCCTTATTTCCATCAATCAACTCGCCCAAATAGATCCCGGTGAGATTGATCTCACCTTAGATTCCGCACCTCATCAGCACATCAACCACATCATGATCAACCCCGCAGGCACCCGCTGCTGCTTCCTCCACCGCTACGATCGCGACGATGGAATCCTCCAATCAAGACTTTTCTCAATAGGCCTCGACGGCTCAAACCCGCGACTACTCATGGAAGGCATGGTCTCCCACTACGACTGGCTCGATGATGAATCTATCCTCGCATGGGGCGGCAAACGCAAACTCCTCGGCTCCGGAACATCCAAAAAATCACCCAAAGCAAGCGCCATGACCCTCGCAAGAAAATCCCTCAAACCCATCTACTACGCCATGGGCAAGCCAAGATTCCTCATGAACAAAGTCATGGGCGACTCCTACCTCATCATCCCAGATCAAGACGAACCAGAAACCGCCCCCTTCGCCAAAGGCCAGCTCACCTGCGACGGCCACAACACCTTCTTCCGCGGAAACCAACACATCGAACCCAACCGCTGGATGGTCACCGACGGCTACCCAGACCTCAAATCCAATCAACCCCTCTACCTCTGGGACCTCGCCAAAGACACAGGCTACGAAATCGGCCGCTACCACACCCCCAAAGACCTCGATGGCCCCATCCGCGTAGACCTTCACCCAAGATTCTCTCATGACGCTCAATCCATCTGTATCGACTCGGCCATGAACGACGCCCGAGCCATCTACTCCATCGACACCTCATCACTCACCAGTCCCCAGGAGATCGCCTCATGACCGTCTCCATCTTTATCCAAACCCTCAATGAAGAGGACAACCTCCCAGGTCTTCTCGAATCCGTCGCGTGGGCCGATGACATTGTTGTTCTCGATTCCCTCTCCACCGATCGCACACGCGAAATCTCAGAAGCCGCCGGCGCAAGATGGTTTGAGCGACCCTACGACGGCCGCGGCAACCACCAGAACTGGGCGATGGAGAACATCGAGTTCAAGCACCAATGGGTTTTCTACCTCGACGCCGACGAACGAATGACCCCAGAACTCCGCACAGAAATTGAAGCCATCATCGCCGACTGGGATTCCGGAAAGCTCACCAAAGACAACGCCCCAGTCGCCTACTACTGCGGCCGTAAGAACATTTTCCGAGGCAAATGGCTCAAACACGCCATGGCCCCCGGAAACATCATGCGATTCTTCCAGCCCCCAAACATCCGCTTTGCAAGAGACGCCAACCCAATCCCCACAGTCGACGGCCAGATCGGATACCTCAAAGAACACTTCATCCACTACAACTTCTCAAAGGGCATGAGAGAATGGATCGAGCGCCACAACCGATACTCCACTTACGAGGCCAATGAAACGGTCAAAGCCCTCAAAGAGAACCCGGTCAAGCTCGGAAACCTATTCTCGCCGGACCGGAATACCCGCCGTCTAGAACTCAAAAATATTTCCTTTCGCATGCCCTTTCGACCACTCCTCAAATTTTTCTACATGTTCATCATCGGACGCGGATTTCTCGATGGCCGCCCCGGCTGGACCTACTGCCGTCTTCAAGCGATGTACGAATATATGATCGTCCTCAAAGTACGAGAAATTAACCGCCCAGACCTCACCGCCGCCGACCGTGGGCAGAGCTTCAGATCAGAGAAAGCAGATTGACAAGCATGAAAATCCTTCATTATAAAACCACCATGTGCCTCGAAGAAGGCGGAGTTGTCAAAGCCGTTCTCGATCTTTGTGCGATGTCGCAAACAGACGACCAGGTCGGCATCGCAACCTTCGATCCCACAGGACTCCCGCAGGAATGGCTCGACCCTGAAACCACAACAACACGACTACACCACCTCAACGGCACGCTCGGACCGGTTTCAAAGCTCAACGGTGCTCAGAAAAATGAACTCGAATCTGTTATAGAACAATATGACATCGTTCATATTCACTCGATATGGAGCTTGTCAAACCCGCAGGTCGCCGCCATCTGCAAAAAACTCGGGAAGCCCTATATTCTCAGCGTCCACGGCATGCTCGACGATTGGTGTATGTCCCAGCGCAAACCAAAGAAACTCCTCTACCTCAAAACATGGGGCCGCAAACTCCTCCCCGACGCCGCCGCCATCCATACCACCGCCCAAGCCGAGCTCGATCAATCATGCGCGTGGTTTAGTCGCGACAAAGGCCATGTCATCCCTCTCCCATTCGATCTCAATGACTACAAAGATATGCCGGACCCGCAACTCGCCTACGACGCCTTCAGCGAACTCAATCCCGACCTCCCCAAGGTCCTCTTCCTGAGCCGAATCCACTACAAAAAAGGCGTTGATCGTCTCATCAAGGCGTCCGCACTCCTCAATAAAATGGACGTCAAGCACCAACTCGTCATCGCCGGAACTGGCGACGAACCATATGTCCAAGAAATGAAACAACTCGCCCAATCCCAGGGTATCACTGGCCACACCTACTTCCTTGGATTCGCGTCGGGCAAAGAAAAAATCGCCCTATTCAATGCCTGTGACATTTTCACGCTCCCCACCAGCCAAGAAAACTTCGGCTTCGTCTTCTTCGAAGCACTCGCCGCCGCCACCACCGTGCTTACCACCAAAGGCACCGACACCTGGCCAGAAATCGAATCCTCAGGCGGAGGCGTCATCGCCGACAACACCCCAGAAGCATTCGCTCAAGCACTCAAAGAAATACTTAGCGATCTGCCCTCATACAAGAATAACGCCAAAGCCGCGCGAGAGTGGACCTTCGAGCAGATGGCTCCCGATCGCGTCCGCAACAACTATCGCACGATGTATCAATCCTGCATAGAAAAATCCGAGGCGAAAGTATGACACTGCCAAGCTTCCTAATTATCGGTGGTATGAAATGCGGAAGCACTACGCTCTATAGAGATCTCGCCAACTCCCCATCCATTTTCTTTCCGCTTGATAAAGAGCCAGAAAACCTGACCAGCGACCATGTTTTCACGCCATCAGGGAAGCTTGCCTACGAACAACTTTTCTCAAAAGCAGAGCCAGGCCAACTCTGCGCTGAGGCTTCCACTGCATACACCAAGCTGCCAACCCACGAGAGTGTTTCAGACCGAGCTCTCCAACTACTCGGGCCAGAGCTCAAGGTTATCTATATTATTCGGGACCCAATAGATCGTATGGAATCACACATGCACCACGCGGTTTCGGGGGGGGAGTGGGAACCCATGAGTTTCGAGCAATCAGTTCAAGCGCATCCCGAACTCCTCGCATATTCTCAATACGGAATGCAGATTCAACCATGGATCCGAGCCTTGGGGTCAGAAAATATTCGGATTCTTAGGTTCGAGGACTATACAGATAACCGTCGCCTCCGATGCGTAGAACTCTGGGACTGGCTCGGTGCTGAATCCAGGCCGGAATTGATCCAGGAATCCTCGGTATTTAACGACTCCAAGAATAAACCCATTCTCAAAGGCCCCTTTAGATGGGTCCCACACAACCCGATATACCGTCAATATATCAGACCCGTTTTATCGAACCATTTAAAGGATAGAGTACGAGGCCTTGTCCTACCCAAAGCCCGAATAACCCGGCAGCAAATAGACCGAACATCACTCAGCCAATGCATCACACAGTCACTATTTGAAGATAACGAAATCTTTAAAGCAATCCCACAAAGCTGCATGCTCGGTCCTACACAACTGAGCACTACAGAGACCGATAAAGAATGAAGCAAAAGATGAAGGCAACAGGATCGCCACATGATTAATATTCTCTCCGTACTCTTTATTACGAACGCGATAATCATCGTGTCGCTGATGGTCCGAGACGCACTCCGTGGGACTACATATCTATTCTCGATCAGGAACGTGTTCCTTCTCGGCTTCATCGTCTTTCAAGTCACAAGCCCCATCTACACACTTCAAACAGGTATGAATGCCCAGTTTGATCTCATAAATCCCATCCGGTCGGGCACAGAATTGTTCTTCACCGGGGCATTGTTCTTCGCTATTTTTTATCTTGCTTACCCAAGGCTCCCAGCGGTTGCAAAGATTACAAACGCCTTTCCGATCTCCCGCTTCGAGCCCAGTATTTCACTCAATATTGCGATCTGCATTACCCTGACAGCCCTAGCGATCGCGCTCCACTTCGGAGTCAATGTCCCCCTCGTCGGAGTGCTCGCTAGGTTCCTAGCGATCTCGTTCTCGGCCATCGCCTGCGGCTTAGCCGGATGGGTTTGGGCACCAAGACTCTTTAACCCTGTATTTGCGATGTTTGCAGGAGTCGTCCTCGTATTCAACGGGGCAAACGCAATCTCGGGATCATTCGGACGCCGCGAACTCGTCGCAGTCCTTGGGTGTTTCTTGTGGGGAATGTTCTACTCATGGTGGAGGCGGTTTGATCCCAAACGGGCCATAGTAGTCATCGCCATCATTGGGTCGGGACCGCTGATTCTCCTTGCACTCTTCACAAGTGCACGCTCATCAGCAGAACACGATCGAACCGCCGCAGAACAACTGACCGCAGTCGTTACAGATGGAAGTATATCAGAAGGCATGATGCTCCTGCTTAACGGGCAAAACGCGGGCGGTGTCTCCATGTGGTGCATCGAAAACTTCCCCGAACGAAACGCAATGCGACCACTCCACACCATGAAATACGCCTTCCTCTTACCAATACCAAGAGCAATGTGGCCAGGAAAGCCAATGCCGCTCTCAAAGAGACTCCCTTATCTCGCAAACATGACAAGAGTGCATAAAGAACGCCTCAGTATCGGGCCGGGCATCCTCGGCCACGCCGCCGCCGAAGGCGGCTTCTACGCGATTATTCTCTATGCCATTATTCTTGCCTATGTATTTAGAATCCTCGACGAACTCCAGTTGAGATGCATCGAAAACCCACTTATTGTTTTGCCTATGGGCTCGGCTCTTGGTCAGGTAATGGGTATCCCACGCGGTGAGTCTGGAGTATTCTTGTTCATCCTTGTCTTCTCGGTTATTGGTTCTTATCTGAGCCTGATCATTGTTTCAAAGGTATTGATGAAACTGGGCTTCGGATCAAGCCAACCCGACGACGATCTGTATGACGAGTATTCGGACTATGGTTCCGAGGACCAGCCCGATCAGCAGTTGGAGAATCAACAAGCTCAGTTTGATGGCTCCTCTTACAATTCGATGTGATCATCAAAGAAGGGACCGCGTAGATGTCTTCGGAGTTAGCCCGCGCCGCGGTGCGGATATCAACAAACTACGCCAGGCTCATCTTCATGATCACGATGGGTATCGCCCTCGTTCCCATCATTCTAAGCGGGTCGACCGCCATCGGTTTCGGGCTTTGGGGGCTCCTCGGGGCAACCGCCGGCTTCGGCGATATGTTCAAAGAGATCGTCAAAACAAGCATGAACCGAGAGCTTGGCGAAGCCTACCACAGAGGTGACAACAAACACTTCATCAGGGTCTTTAACAGCGCGCTGGTCGTCACAATCGCCGCAACCGCCTTCGGGATCCTAATCTATATAGCCATCTACGCAGCGCTGCCGCTCTTTAATATCGAAGATGGATGGATGAAATCAGCGAGAACTATCGTCATTTTCCAGGGTCTTGCCTCAGCGTTCGCAATATTGACAGCGCCGCTGTTCAATCTTTATCTCGCATCAGAACGAATGGCTGTCTACAACTTCTTTCTCGTCGCAGAACGAGCGAGCTACATTCTCTCCGCAATATTCTGGATCATCCTGTACCCTGCTCAAGACCCCCAAGTCAATCTAGTTAGATTTGCAATAACTGGTTCTTTGCTCGCAGTCAGCGTCGTAGGCATCGCCGCTCTAACTATGATATTTCTTGACCGCAGGACGATACCGCGACTCTCCATGTCTTCGATGGAGCACATAAAGCAGATTGTTCATACGAGCGGATGGAACGGCGTGATGAGCGCCGCACTCAACCTACACATCAGGCTCGATCAACTCCTCATCAATTTGTGGTTCGGACTCGCCGGAAACGCGGTCTTTGTCGCCGCGGTCCGCCTCGCCTCTTATGTCCGTATGATTACCCTCGGGATGACAGACGGCCTCGATGTAGTTGCCGCAAGACTCTCAAGCCAGAACAAATCCGATCGACTCAACGATCTACTCCCGCGAATTACAAAGCTGCACGCCATCATCGCGATCCCGGCCGCATCTGTAGTAATCGTCTATGCCCCCGCGATTCTCAATCTATGGATCGGGAGCCACCTAAATGAACTACAACTCAGCATGAGCATCACCACGGTCAGAATTATCGCGATCGGAATGGCCGCCCGCAGTATATCAGACGGCTGGATCAGTTCCCTCTACGGCGCAGGCTATGTCCGCAGGTACGCGCCCATGATTCTTGCAGGTGGAGTCCTTAACCCGATTATTGCATTCGCACTTTATAAACTCCTACCAGACAATCGGGTACCAGGTACAGTCATTTCTTCCTTCAACGCAGCGGCCATCTCTTTCACCAGCATATTCGTCGGAGTTCACCTCATGGGTATGCCCCGCATTGTAAAGTCGTGTCTTGGTATTTCAGTCTTAACTCTGGTTAGGCCAATTCTTAAGCCGGCCTTGGTCGGGGGTCTGGTTGTGATGAGCGGTGCAATATTTATCAGAGTGATGCCGATCAACTCAGTGGCAATCCTAGCGATTCATGCCATATCGATTGCCGCATGGGCCGGGCTATTGACCCTTCTCATTGTTCCAGATTCAAATGATCGTGCCCTAATAAAGAGGGCGGTCAGTTCAATCAAGGCCCGCGTTCGACCCTCGCCTGATCAACAGTAAAGTCGATCACTACCCCATCATGATCACTCCCCCCGAGTTCCACGCGGCTCCATCCCGAAACATTTACTCCAGTAGAATGCCACACATCATCAATCTGAATTTTCATCCAAGCCCAAGCTTTCGATGGGAAAGTTCCCCGCCCGCCCAGTATCGGCTTTGAAGCCGAAAACCAATACTCCCTCAGCATCCGGGCCCTTAATGACGCAGGACCACCATTGAGATCTGTCCCGATCAACATCGCTCGATCCCCGTGATATTGCTTCAGTTGATGAACCAGGATTCGCAAACGATCCAGTCCCCCTTCCCATCGATCCGGATCTCGAGGCGACATCGGATGCGCCGCAACAACAACCAAATCGATTCCGCGGCATGTTGTTAAACACACAAGCGTGTCCTGAGTACCCGACCCTCCCGAACCGCCGCTTTCCATCAGCCCCACCCTCTCCAGGGGTGTCCTGCTGAGTACATAACAGCTGGATTCGCCATCGGGCCTCCCCGCGCGGTATTCGAAGAACCAATCCACGCCGCCTGCCACAAATCCTTCTCTTCGAATTTCCAGATTAAACTCCAGCGGCACCTCGATCAGCATCATCACATCCGGTTCAAGCGCAACCAGTTCTGCAAGATTTTCTCGCCAACGAGGATTCTCAGGGTTCATATTCTGGCTCACTACCCGCATCAAGCCGCCACCGCTCACTGAATGAGTTTGCAGTGTGGGCGCCGGCGCTATCCAGATCTCCCGCCCGACAACCAATGGCCACGCGCCGATACACACAGCCAGCAAACACACCATCCCCGCCCGCCATCGCTTCAGAGCAAGCAGCATGCATCCAACAAAAAAAGCCAGCCCCACACACTGCGCCGCAAAGCCCGCCACAAGATCAAACCAATACCACCACGCCCCAACAACCCAGCAGCAGCACAGGCCCGAGCAGACCGCAGTGCATCCCCAGGCCGCAATAGAAACTAGCCGAGATTTCCGTGTCCGTTCACGCATAGTCCAAACATCGTCCATTCCGCACAACGAGTCGATAAATACAACAAAAAACGGGCGGCCTCGCAATCGAAGCCGCCCGCAATGAAATATCTTCAATCAGTCATTCAAGGCTCGGTCCGGGTTTCCTGGCCAAACATGATCATCGGCATCCCGCCACCAGAAGAAATATCCTCGGTGTTGTAGATGTAATCAGCATCAAGCGCCTTCTCGATCCGCACCGAAACCTCCTGCAAGTGAGACTTGGTGTACGCATCGAGGCGATCGCCATTTGCAAGCGTGCTTTCGGTGGACGCCTTGAGATCACGCAGGTGCATCGCAGCCAAAGTCTTGATCATCATCGATGCCGAGTTAAACCCGGAGTTGTCCATCGACAAATCAATCAAGCGATCAAGATGCTCCCGCTGAAGATTCCGACGCAACGACGAAATCATCGGCTTGCGGACGCTGTAGCGACCACTCGGCCCATCTTCAAGCTCTGACCAAACCGAGTCTGTCACCGTCTCCATGAGCTCGGCAACCGTCAATGCATCCTCATCAGCAGGCACAAACATCTCGTAGTCATACACACGAGCAACGGTCTGAGGATTCAAAAGCATCGTCAACGCCGAAGCCTGCATCCCTAGCACGCGATCGTGAATCTGGAACGCCGAATCAGCCATGATCCCGCTCATGTTGTCCCACCACTTATCAACACTCGCGTGTGAAAGCAGCTCAGGAGTGATCCCGTACGCATCATCTTCAAACGCGTTCTCAATCACAAAGTCGATCGCCGCACGCTGCCGCTCGGCAGGCACAACATTAATCGGGGCCTGCCCATTCGGGTCGCCCTTCTTAGAACGCGATACGTACGCCGATCCGACCCAGTTGCCCATCATCGAAAGCGAGGACATCTGTGTCCCGAGGGTAATTGAGTACCCACGACGCACGCGGGACCAAGAATCGCCGTCCTTGACAAACCCGTCGAGCAAGCTGCCGCGGATCGCCTTGACGAGTTCCATCTGGTTGTTCGCATAATCTAGCGGATTTTCCGCAAGGTCATACCGGCGCGACCGTGGGTCCGGGCCCCAGGTGTCCTCGTCGGTACCATAATCAAGCTTCGGTTCAGCGGCCCGGCTCAAGACCTTCTCAAGATCGCCAGAACCGTAACCATACTCGATCGCCCAGCGGTCATATTCGCCGATCCCGACCACAGAGTAATCACCCTGGATCTCGCCGCTACCTGGCATCTTGATATTGATCCCGTTGTAGTCCATCACCGAGCTCGACCAGGGTTCAACACCCTTGACCTTGTCGGAGTTGATATCCTCAAGCGAGTGAGCGCTCGAACCCTTAAAGTTGTGCCGAAGACCGATCGTGTGACCGACCTCGTGGGCAACAAGCTCAGCGAGCATCGGACCAACGAACCACTCTGGAACGCCATCGATCATGTCGCCATCATCTTTCTTCTCGCCGGCGTCGGCATCAGCTTCTTCTCCCGCCTCGTCGCCCTCGTCCTCCGCATCATCATCAGCGGATTTCTCAAGCATCGCAAGATGCTCTGCAGGGATCATGTCACGCAGGCCAGGATTCTCTTCGAGCTGCTTGCGGATCATCTCCAGCATCTCATCGCTAATCTCAGGCTCAGCAGGCATCTCAGAAGCGAGATTCAACATCCCGACCATCGAAAGATTCATCCGCATCATCGCAAGATCAAGCGCCTTGCCAGTCGCAGCTTGGCACATCCCAGAAACCTGAGAGGTTCGTCCGCCAAGACCATCAAACTCGTCGTCGCCGATCATCATCGCGGATTCATCACTGATCCCGCGTCCGCCGTACATCCCCATCGAGCGATGCTGAGCACGCTCATGAAGAATCTGCTCGCGGCGCGATGGCGAAGCCAATCGCAATCGAGGGTCCCACTTCGGATTCGCCTCAAGCCAACCCATAGTCTCAGGGCTCATCCCCTCAACAGCAAGGTTGCTCAGCAAATCTTCCCAGCGGTAAGTAAACACGCGGATCCAGCCGTCGGTAAGAACGACATCCGCATCAAGAATCTCGCCCGTCATCGGGTTGACCCGTGATGGGCCGATCGCCGTAGCGATGTCGTTGGAGATCCACCGGATAAAGTTATACCGAACATCCTCAGGATCCTTGTCCATGTTGGCGCCGGTGGTTTTGTCTTGGTACTGAACCTGGATCGCCCCATCAATCCCGATCTCGCGGAATGCCTCGTTCCAGTATTCAATCCCCTGCTTGACATACCGGCGGTACCGCACAGGAACCGTGTGATCGATGTAGTACACGATCGGTTCCTTCGGTGGGCTCATGCTCAGCTTCGGGTCGGCCTTCTGAATATTCCAACGGTTAATCATCCGCTGCGAAGTATCCGACCAATCAAACTTACCGAGATCCGTGTAGTTGGTCACAAAGTACCCAACACGCTCATCAGCCATCCGAGGCTTAAACCCCTTGGAACCAAGAATATTAGAGATCGAGTAGTGGAACGATTTCATTGTCCCGCCAGCAACCGGGCCCTTGAACTCAACCTCGATGTTCTTCGGGAACGCCTTGATCGAGTTCACAACAGTCAGCGATGGGTTCAACCCACTCGCTGAACGGCCAAAGAACTTGCTCGCCTGTCCAACAAGCAGAGCATCAAGATCAATCACAGGCTGGCCACCAGGACCCATTGTTACGATCGGCACATCGAGAATCACGCGATCCGTCCAAATCATCTCAACTGAGTCACGCGACTCCTGATCTCCAGAAGACCGATACGAAATCTGAGGCTGCACAAGCATCAGTCGCTTGCCGACCTTACGCCATTGTGTGTAGCGATCACCAGCCTGCAGACCAGCAAAGACCTCACCGCCCGCAACCGTCATCGCAAAGAAGTGATGCTGTTTCTCATATCCACGAGGCAACTCAGCGAGCACCTGATTAGTTTTGTTGTTCACATACACCGAGTAGAGCGAGCTTCCATCAGCAGTAGACACAACCTTTGTGAAACCCTTCGAGACTTCCTTCCAGTCTTTGTAGTCCTTCGCAGGAGCAGACGCCCCGCCACCACCACGAGCCGCTGCCATCGCTGCCATCGCAGCAAAGTCGATCGACTCCTCGGGGCCGGCCCCATTGGGTTCATACGCCATCGTTATCGAAGATCCCGCGACCAAGGCACCAAGCCCGATCACCGAACCAACCAAACCGCTCATTGTCCGTAGATTTGCACGCATCAAATACTCCATTACTTTCAAAGGGGCGAGAGTGCCTCGCCAGACCTGCCATTTGTGTATCGAGTCGACCAAAGACCGATCACCGCCGAACTGTCTTTCAACAGTGCAACAACAATCGGCCCAAGCCACCACAACCTCGATCGGTATCGGTCGCTTACCGCGCCATACCAAACATCACACAACTCTGGTGCGCACGAACTGCGCCAGAACCGGGACTCCATCTATACAGCCCAAAAACACTCAGGTTTCATCCATCCCCACCAATTCACCCAGATCCCTGCCCACCATTACCCAGCCAGCATCACTGCACCAATAGTCAGCCCCACAAAAGCCACCCCAGACCACCGCACGATTGGGTCCTTCATCGCAAGCTCCGTCGGATCGTCATACTTCCCGTCCATAATCAGCGTAATCGTCCGCAGCAGCCCCAGCATCGCAGGCATCACCGTCACCCACAGCAAGTTAAACGCAAACCCACCACCGACCCCGCTCGCCAGCATCACCGACATGTCATGCTCCCGGCTTTGTACATAACCCGTGTATGTCAAAAGAGTTGCAACGCCAACCACCACCACAAGCATCCGCAAAATCTGATCCGAATACCGCTGCTGAACCTCCCGAGCCGACGCCACATCGGCATCCCCCATCACCCGCCGTTCCCCAAGCCGTTTCCCGAACGCCAGGAACATACTCAGGAACAGCGTCGCATTGAGCAGCCATGTCGAAGGCGTCACCGCCACCGCAGCACACCCCCCAAGTACCCGGATCACAAACCCGCTCGATAAACTCAACACATCCAGAATCACCATGTGCTTAAAAACCGCCGTATACACCATCACATTGGCGATATACGCCCCCACAAGCCCCACAACCCACCATTTGAGCTCCCCGGGGATCAACAGCCCAAGCCCCAGTCCGATAATCAACAGCGCCACCCCGAACACCTTGGCCTGCCCCTCAGACACCCGCCCAGAAGCAATCGGACGCTTGCATTTCCGAGGATGCGCCCGGTCGACCTCAACATCACCAAGGTCATTAAATACATAGCACCCCGATGCTGACAAACAGAATGCAATGAACACAACCGCCATCGTGCCAACAAGTTGCGCCGGTCCAAGCTCGTCGAGCTTCCCATCCCCATACGCAAACGCAGGCCCCGCAAGCACAAACACCCCCTTGACCCACTGATGAGGCCGAGCCAGTTTAATCAGCCCACCAACCAATCCCCCCTGAGCACCACCACCACTCTCACCGGTCGATCCATTATTCACAGTTGTATCAGCATCACTCATAGCATCTCCGATCGACACAACGCCCCCCAGCACTCAACAGTTCGCACCCCAAACCCCAAAATCTTCCATTCATTCCACTCCCCAACGCCGATACACCCATTCACCCATGTCCTCATCTTTACCCAGTTCGGTATCCCACACAGGCAAATGGTGCCTCATCACCACCACCCTCCTTCTATTGGCAGTCACCTGGCCCTTCATCCTGTCAGGCAACATCTCAGGACGAGGCGCCTCCGACGACCTCATCTACCACTGGCCAACCATCGAATCTTTCGCCAATCAGCTCCCCACCCCAGATCTCTCTGACTACCAATCCGCAACTACCCCAGGCTACCACCTCGAACTCGCCGTCCTAAACCGTCTCGGATTCTCCCGCACATTCGTCCAACTCTACGCCAACCTCTGGACCGTCCTCCTCCTCGGACTCCTCGCCTACCGAGCCGGCAGATCCTTCGGCAAACAAGGCCTCTTCATCACCCTCCCGCTCCTGACCTCTATGTACATCCTCTTCCCCGCCATCTGGCTCCTCCCCGACAACGCAGGCTGGCTCGCCGTCCTCCTCATCCTCATCCTCGCCCTCGACTACCCCTATTCAACCAAAACAGCCCTCACCGCAGGCATCGTCCTCGCCTTCCTTGTCCTAATTAGACAAGTCCACATCTGGGCCGCCGCCATCATCTGGGTAACCGCCTGGATCGGGACCCATGATCAAAATAATCAAACCCCCACCCTCACCAAACTCTTCACCGATCCCGTAAACAGAACCCGCCGCCTCATCCTCGCCCTCATCGCCACCATCCCCGCAACCCTCCTCCTCATCTACTTCCTCCGTCTCTGGGGAGGCCTCGTCCCCCCATCCTTCCAAGACCACCACCAAGGCCCAAACCCAGCAACCCCCGCCTTCATCCTCACTCAGGTTTCAATCCTCTCTGTCTTCTTCGCACCTCTCCTCCTCCCCCAGCTCAAAGCCATCCTCAAATCCCACCGCAACTGGATCATCGCCGCCCTCGCCCTAGGCCTCGTGATCGGCCTCTACCCAGAATCCACCTACTCCACAGATGCCGGCCGTTACTCCGGCTGGTGGAACATCGTTGGCAAACTGCCCACCTTTGCGGACCGCTCCCCCATCCTCCTCCTCGGAGCCCCCGCCGGTGGCCTTGCGTGCGTTATCTGGTCCTCGTTCATCTCCCGCCACGAGACTTGGGTCCTCGCCACAACCCTCATTGCCTTCACCGCCGCTCAAACCGCCAACCACGCCAGCTGGCAGCGATACCACGAACCCCTCCTCCTCATCCTCATAGTGCTCATCCTCACCCGCTCCCCCATCGTGATCCAGCACCCAAAGCGAACGATCCTCGGCTCCCTCACCCTCGCCGCCATGCTCGCCGCCATCACCATCCCCACCCTCCTCAATGCCAAGCCTGTAGATCCGCCGAGCCCAGCCGACCAAACCGCCACAATTACACAATTCACGCCCCACTTCTCCCAAATTCCGTGATCCAACCCACATCTAGCAGCGTAATCATCCTCCCGGGTCAACAAACCCATAAATCCCGCCGATGAAACGCCATCGACGGGTAATATGTATACCCGCTGGTCTCTATCCAGTTATCAATCAGCCATCACAAAGACGCACCAAAGGACAGCCGACATGACCGACCAAAAAAGAGCACTCATCACAGGCATCACCGGACAAGACGGCTCATACCTCGCAGAGTTCCTCCTTAGTAAGGGCTACGAAGTCCACGGCATCATCCGTCGCGCCTCCTCCTTCAACACCGAACGACTCGACGAAATCTACCAAGACCCACACCTAGACGGCGCCAAACTCAAACTCCACTACGGCGACCTCTGCGACGCCAACAACATCAACAAAGTCATCGACACCGTCAAACCACACGAGGTCTACAACCTCGGCGCACAGTCACATGTCCGCGTCTCCTTCGACATGCCAATCTACACCGCCGACACCGTCGGCATGGGCGCACTCCGCCTCCTCGAAGCCATCCGCGACTTCCAAGACAAATCGGGACAAGAAGTCCGCTACTACCAAGCAAGCTCGTCCGAAATGTACGGCAAGGTCCTCGAAACTCCACAAACAGAAAACACACCCTTCTGGCCACGCTCCCCATACTCCTGCGCCAAAGTTATGGCACACTGGGCAACCGTCAACTTCCGCGAGTCCTACGGCATGCACGCCTCCTGCGGCATCCTCTTCAACCACGAATCACCACGCCGCGGCGAAACCTTTGTTACTAGAAAGATCACCCGCGCAGTCGGTCGCATCAAGCTCGGCATGCAAGACAAGGTCTACCTCGGCAACCTCGATTCCAAACGCGACTGGGGCTTCGCAGGCGACTATGTCAAAATGATGTGGATGATGCTCCAGATGCCAGAAGCAGACGACTATGTAGTCGCCACCGGCCGCACCATCTCTGTTAGAGAGTTCGCCGAGATGTCGTTCAACTCCGTTGGACTCAACTTCGACGATCATGTCGAGTTCGACCCACGCTACCTCCGCCCTGCAGAAGTCGACCTGCTCTTGGGTGACGCATCCAAAGCCAAAGAAAAACTCGGCTGGGAACCCGAAACAACCGTCGAAGAGCTCGCCGCCATGATGGTCGAGCACGACATGGAACTCGCCTCCCGCGAAAAAACCTTGAAAGACGCCGGCCACAAACTCCCAGAGTTCACCGGCCACGACCAGTAACCCCCCAAAGTATTCAAATCAAAAAAAGCCCCCGACCATTTGGCCGGGGGTTTTTCATTTATCAGTTACAGTCTCTACCAGGATCAATCCTGACCAGAAACTCCAGAACCATAACTCTCAATCGATTCAACCGGCTTATTCTGCGGCGTCGTATGAATCAACTGTGCGCCGGTCTTCTCACTGTACTTGTCAGGATCAATCCCATCAGGCACCGCAACACGATTCAGCACAACCGGATTCGCATCATAAATCACAATCGAAAAGTTGTCCTGCACAGCTATATTCCCGCTGTTAATATCCCAAATCGTAACACTCAAGCCCGAAACAGCTCCGTCATAAGTAGCAATGCGCGGCTCAAATGAATCAACAACAGAAACAGAAACCGCATGGGTATTGAAACCGAATGATTCTCCATCAACCCCAATAAGATACCGCGAGTTTGCCGAGTCCCATGATGCCGAAAAATTCGCAGTCGCCGAGCTGGCCGTCCCCGAACTACTCACAAACCCATACGCCAAGGGCCCGATCGGTGAAGGACTGTTCGCCGCAAAATCGCGTATTGGTTCGCCTTGCACACGCAGGCCGTCCCTCGCGAGGACATCTCCGTCAAAGTCACCCGAATAATCAGCGGTCCCAAGCCGGGCAGAAGTCCCCGCGGGGCTATTGGATGCCCAGACCGCGACCACATCAGGGGTAGATCCGAAACCAACATTGCCCAACAACGCCGCAGAAACACCCGGCAGTGTCGGGGGATCGCTGAAAAAACCGACAACAGAAAACCGACTACCCTCGCCCCGGATCCCAACCTCGTCATCCCGCGAGTCTACGAGCAGAGCGCCAGACTGGGACCCGAATGAGGCGCCGAACACCCGCTCACCTCGAATATATACGGTCGGTTCGTCCGTCATACCGTTCGATCGGAGTTCAGCAACCGTCCCGCCAAACTCATTGGTCAATGAAATCATCGTGCTCGGATTAGCAAACGGATCCGAGTACGAATCCGTATACGGGAAGGTCAACGCCTGCGCAAACTGGCTGTGCAATGCCTGAGGCGTCGAACCAATAAAGACCCGGGGGGAAAGCTCCTCGTAAGGACCGCCGTCCATGAGCCCCACTTCAATGTTGAGGTATTTCACGCGATCGCCGAACTCACGCCAGAACCCGATCGCCTCGAATTGGCCCCCGCCCATCTGGATATCGCACACAAAGAGCCCATCAGTCACCGTCACCGGCCCGACTTCCGCATACAACGGCGAAAGCTCGCCCCCGCCTACATTGCTCTCGTAGATACGAAAACGGAAATGATACACGCCGTTGGCCGGAACCCCTCCCTCCTCCAGATACCCCTGATAACTGAAACTCCCGTCATTATTTAAGTCAATCCCACCCCAAGCAGCCGCCCCCATCAACCCAATCACAACGGCCACAAAACAAATAACTCGATTCAACATAGATTTCTCCCTCTCAAAGATTGAAATACAACACAACATGCTTACGACGAGATTCTATCGCTAGGCCCACCATACTCCAAGCGAAATTTTATCAATCAATCTGAAAAATATCCACCACCTGAGCCTTGTGAGAAACACCCTCCCCCCACACCGCCCCATCAGGCATCAACAACTCATACCCATCAACCCACCACCCGTTCCCAACAAGCGATAGATCAATATGCCAACTCGACCGCCCCGCCGCCCACCCCTGCAAACCAGTCAGCCCGGTGGGTCTCCAAGAACCACCCAAAGCCCCACGAGCATCAAACGCATCCACATACCCGTCCCCACTATCAAACTCGTCAAACAAACCAAGCGACGCCGACCCCCGCACCGTATTGAAATCACCAATGATCAAAGCAGGTTTCAATGCCGGCCTCTCGTCGCGTCCCTCTACGCGTAGCGACTCCACCACACGCCCCATCGACTCCATCCGATGCACCGTAGGCTCGCTTGGTAGATCCACAAACCACACACCAAACTCCCCAAAGCGATCCCCTCCATCAAGCGACATCTTCACCACCCAGCCAAAATCACCAGTAGCCCGCATCGCATCATCGTCTACCCCCTCCCCGCCGCTCGCCGAAACGGTCACCGTAGACATTTCCAAAATTTCAAACCGCGACACCACCACCCCCCGCAATACCCGCCTCACGGTCCAGCCCTCTCCAAAGACTCCCTCAAGCCCCTCAATGAGTTCTCCACGCTGCCCGTCCCACCGTGCGTTGGCAATCAGTATCACATCCGCATGTGATTCATTCACCCACCCCATGAACCTTTCCACATCAACCTTCCCCGCCGAGAGATTCCAGTGCAGTACACGAACACGCCCATTCTCCAAGACCCGTGTCCAATGAATCCCATACCCGCCGATGACATTCTGCCACCGCCGAACCCCGAAAGCCACATACATCATCATCCCCAAACACCCGATCAGCAGCACCCACCGCAGCGCCGCCCCGCGCCTGGACCCGCCCCTCCGCCGGCTCATAATCCAACAAAACAACGACCCAACCAGCAACCCCCACCCCATCACCACAAACCACCCAGCAGGCACCCACCACACCCACTGCGACCATTCATACCGATCCGTCACCACCCGCGAGCCCACAAGCACCACCACCACACCGACCCCAAGAACAGCCAACAAAAACGACAACCGCCCCAGCCGTTCGCCAGGCCCACTTCCCCGCTGTCGTAATCTTCGTCGTCTGCTCACACACAACGCTATCGACCAACCCAGCCCCAGTCATCCATCTCACAAAAAAACCGGGCCCAAAGCCCGGACATTGATCTGAATCTTGATCAACAACTAGTTCCCGTCATAGATCACAACCTGAAACCCACTCTGTGTATTGACACCCGAGAGATTTTTCAAATAGATCTTGAGCTTGCCTGAAACAGAGTTTGTGATCGCAAAGGTCGCCGAAATCCCGATCGGTGTCACCATCGCACTAAAGTTCGCGTAGTTGTAAAACTTACTTTCGATGGTCAGCAGATAGCTCGCAGATGACACATCCCAGACCGCGGTGAGATTCTTCGTACCAGAATATCTCGTTCCATCAGGACCAAAAGTGCCATACGCAATCGGGATCGCCGGCGTGTACTCATTGGTGCCGTAATCCTTCGTGATATCGTTCTCAACACTCAGGATATTGCCCACGGAAAGATCTCCGCCAACACCCGCATCCCGCGCAACATCCAGATCCTGCCCAACATCCAAATCGGCTCCGACCGAGAATAAGAGTGGTGCCGATGCGTATCCGTTCCCAATCACAAATGATGGAACCGACCCAATCCCATGCAAGAACTCAAACTGATACAGCGAGGGCTCAAAATCAATCTGCCCAAGCACCGAGTTACTCGCCGTAAATCCATAGAACGGTGTCCCTCCCAGGGGCCCAGAGTTCACCCGCATCCCACCATTAAACGCATGATTAAAGTTGACCTGGAACATCGTCGTAATCGTGCTCGTCACCCCGCCGCTCAACGATGAGTTCACAATCAAACGATCATTCCCATCGCCGACCCCGAGCACATCGCTGTCCCGAGAAATCTCCGCACCTAGCGATTTCATCGCGTACGGCGTCGCATTGATCACTGACCAAGGCAACAACTCCGTCCAGTCCCCAGGCAAACTCCCATCAGGACGAACATGAATCTGCAGCGACCGCCCCTCTCCATCAAACGCCCCCGCACCAAACTCCAGATCAACAGAGAACATTCCGTCAACCACATCCACAACCTTCGTCACCGGGGCCGCCACACTAGATGAATCAGAAGTTGCCCGGAGAGTAAACTCAAAAATATAAATCCCACTAGCGACCACCCCTCCATCCGCCAACTCCCCCTGATATGAAAACGGCTCGCCCCTCGCCATTCCAGTCGACAACGCCAAACACACAAAGCACACCGCGCAAAGTAATCGCTGATACATAACCCACGCCTCCTCTCGAAAGTTCACATTGGTCGTTACGCCAAGAACTCCTGGCGTCCCGCCGGGTTGATATCTCCATGCTATATGAACGCTGTTCAAACAAACAGTAAAAACAGACATTAACATCCTTAATATTTATCGAGTTCTTGTCAAACAAAAAAACCGGGCTAAAAGCCCGGTCTCTACATTCAAATAAGTTCGAAGGCCTACTGCCCAGCAACCGGCTCATTGTCATACACAATCACCTGAAAAAATGCTTGCACCCTGTTGCCCGAAAGATTCGTCAGGTACACATACAACTTCCCAGCGAACGATCCCGTCGTTGCAATCAAAGGCGATGACCCCAGCGGCGTCACAAACGCTGAATCACGCGTATACACAAAGCTCTCTCCAGCAATAGTCAGTTCATACCAACTATTCTGTCCGTCCCACTCCGCCGATATGTTCGGCGTCCCAGATTCCCGACCACCATCCATTCGAAACACCCCATACGCCGTAGGCGAAACATGATGAAACTGATTCGTCCCAAAGTCCTTGGTCACCACCCCATCAACCTGCACATCATCGCCGACCACAAGATCATAATCAACCAACACCTGATTTCCCCCAATTGACAACTGCCGGAGCCCCGCCCAGAAGTTCATTTTATCTGTATCCGGATTGTGTTCGATATACCCCGAGATCGACCCGTCTTGCGAGAACCCATAGAACGGGTTGCCCCCAGAGTTCACCGAGTTCATCCAGAGCCCCCCCCAACCCGACCGGTCAAAGTTGAGTTGCATCATGGTGTTGGTATTGACCACCGCGCCGCCAGAAAGGTCAGGATTGAGCAGAATCGAATCGTTCGTGTCCCCCGCCGAAATCCGATCAGCGTTCCGGCTCCACTCATTATCAAGCGAGGTCTCCGCCTCGATCGCATGACTCGCAAAAGGCGTAGGCCGAATCTCCGTCCGAGGACTCAGCGTCGTAAAGCTCGGATCACCACTCGCCCGCAACGAAATCTCAAGAAACCGCTTCTCCCCGTCATAGTGTGCCGCAGACCACGGGAGCGTCTGGTTGACCAGCCCATCAGTGATCACCAGCCCATTAAACTGCAACAGCGTACTCACAGCCACCCCGGCATCATTAAACAGCCGATACCGAAAATCGTAAGTCCCATCAGCTGGCGACCCCCCATCCTCAACAACACCCTGATACACAAAGGACCCATCTATAGGGGCCGCGATAACAGGCGAAGACGCCCAAACCAAAGCCGCAACGACAACAAGCAAACACCGTGTACATACAGACATCAGATTCTCTCCAGGTTCAAATAAACGAATCGCCCACATCCTCGCAGGCCGCAGAACCCAAGTCTAACCCCGTCCCCGCCCATCACCCAGCCAATTCAACCCAGAACCAATCAATTCGTCCCAACCCCTCTATTATCTCCCTCACCCCCATTCAGGAACCCAAAAAATGCCCTCAGCCACCCCCGTCAACTGGTCAAACCAACGCATCATCATCACCGGAGGCTCAGGCTTCCTCGGTAAACACATCGTCCAAGGACTCCACGCAAGAGGCGTAGACGACAACCAAATCTTCATCCCAAGATCAGCAAACTACGACCTCACCGAAAAAGACGCCTGCGTCTCCCTCTACAACGACTGCTTCGGCAACGACCGCGCCACCATGATCGTTCACCTCGCCGCAGAAGTCGGAGGCATCGGCGCCAACATGAAAAACCCAGGCCGATACTTCTACGCAAACATGGCCATGGCCATGCACCTCATCGAACAAGCAAGAGTCGACGGCCTCATCGAACGCGACGGAAAGTTCATCCAAACCGGCACCATCTGCGCCTACCCAAACCTCACACCAATCCCCTTCAGAGAAGAAAACCTCTGGAACGGATACCCAGAAGTCACCAACGCGCCGTATGGAGTGGCCAAGAAAGCCGCATGGCAAATGCTCGACGCCTACAAACTCCAATACAACATGAAGTCCTGTTTCGTCCTCCCCGTAAACCTCTACGGCCCACACGACAACTTCAACCTCGAATCCTCCCATGTCATCCCCGCCCTCATCCGAAAATGCGTAGAAGCATTAGAACGCGGCGACGACCACCTCCCAGTCTGGGGCACCGGCTCAGCAAGCCGCGAGTTCCTCTACATCGAAGACTGCGCCGAGGGCTTACTGACAGCCGCCGAAAAGATGGACGACCCAACCCCCATCAACCTCGGCACCAACATGGAAATCACCATCAAAGACTTGGTACACCTCATCGCCAAACTCACCGGCTTCGCCACCGAAGAAACCATCGAACAAAAAATCCAATGGGACCCCACCAAACCAGACGGCCAACCCCGCCGCTGCCTCGATGTCCAAAGAGCCAAAGACCTCATCAGCTGGAACGCCAAAGTCACCTTCGAACAAGGCCTCCGCCAAACCATCGACTGGTTCACCCAAAACCAATCCAACCCCGAATCCCGGATGTAATCCATTCCAGGGTGCCACTACTCGCCGCTTCGGCGCAGTAGTGTCTTGATTTCCGGTGCCCTCCTTCGACCGTCTTCGGCGAAGGAGGTCTTGGGCATATCATCAAACATGATTCACGCCGCCCACATCCTGATTTTGTGTTTGTTTATATTCGCAAACTCAACCGCCCTCGCAACCCCACCAAACCTCGCCTGCCTCTCCAACCTCACCAAAGAACAAGCACTCAGTCAATCCAACACCCAAGACAGCATCGTCCTCTTCGCCGGAGATACCCCCGAAACAAACGCCTGGTCCACCTCAATATGGGACGACCCGGCATTCGCCGCCCACCTCAAAGCATCAAACATCACCGTCGTCAACACAACCGAGCACCCAAGCAACTACTACGCCAACCCCATCCGCCCCACCGAACTCCCCGCCTTCTTCTACTACCACCAAGGCAAAATCACCACCAAACGCTCCGGCCTCCCACCAGCCACCGAAGAAACAAGAGCCGATTACATCAACTGGATCAACGCCGCCAAGTCCGCCGCCCCCCTCTCCCAACATTTCATCGCCCAGCTCAAAGACGACCCCGACAACTTCAAACTCCGATTCCAACTCTTGGATGAGTTCGAAAACGAATCCAACCTCGCCGCCTACTACCAGCAAATCTGCTGGATCTTCGACCACAACGAACCCTGGCACCAATACGAAATCAACCACGACCTCTTCGACCCCGACCTCTACCCAGACCCAGAGCTCTACACCAGAGCCGCCGTCATTCAATACACCCACCAACCAAGAAAACGCCTCAACCTCAGACAACGCAACTCCATCGACGGCTGGAACCAAGCCATACAAGAATCCGACCAAGCCCTCCTCGCCACCGACTACGACCGAGCCCGCGCCGCATTCGTCAACCTCCGCCAAACCCTCGAAGCCCGCCGCGACACCAACACCGCCACCGACCGCGACCTCTTCATCCTCCACGCCCTCACCGCCGAAGGCGAAGAATGGCAACAACTCGTCAAAGAGCACAAACCCTATTACAAATGAAAATCACCCCCTACACAACCAACCACCTCCCCGCCTGGCTCAAAATGCGAGCCGCCCTCTTCAACGACGAAGACCCCAAACTCCTCGAAGAAGAAGTCCACCAAATAACCAAATCAAACACACTAAAAACCCAACCCTTCCAATGCCTCCTCGCCTTTGACGAAGCTGACAATCCCATCGGCTTCATCGAACTCACCATCCGCTCCTCCGCAGAAGACTGCATGACCTCCCCAGTCCTCTACATCGAAGGCTGGTATGTCGATCCCACCCATCAAGGCACCGGCGTAGGCAAAGCCCTCATGAACGCCGCCTTCGACTGGGGCCGTCAGCACAACTGCAAAGAAGCCGCCTCCGACACCCGCCCCTCAAACATCACCTCCACAAAAATCCACCAAGCCCTAGGCTTCGAAGACGCCGGCATCATCCAATGCCTCCGCCGCAATATCGAACCCCTTTAATCACGCTCTAACAACCAGCAAGCCCCCTCACCCAATTAAATCCTTGCACAACCCTCAAAATAGAGTACGATCTCGATAGAAGCCCGGTCTATTCCGGCCGCGCTATCGAAAGGAAGCCCATGCGATCCCTCACCATCGCCTTCTTGTCCACCACACTCTCCGCAACAACCGCCAACGCACAAGTCGCCACCGACGCAGACTACAACATCGAACACAACTTCTCCTATCAGCCCCAAGGCGATGTCGTCTCAGTCACCGGCGCAGAGTTCCGCCACGCATGGATCCAAACCACAGGCATCTTCGGGAATGTCTGGAGCGCCCAGCCACCAGCACAAGACCCCCTGTTCGACCCCTTCGGCACAGAAAACTTCGTAGCCCCCGGCGCAAGCATCCCCGCCGCCTACAACTCCGGAATCTTCGGCACCCCCGTCCAATGCCTTTACAACACATTCAACATCCCACCCGCCGGGATCAACGGCTTCCAGTGCATCATCCTCCCCCTCGACCAATCATGGGCCGATGCCTGCACCGAGTTCTTCGTCGCCCCCTACAGCCCGCTCCCACCCTTCAACATCCAAGGCCGCATCGCCGCCAGCGGTGGCATCCACGCCGTGCGCGCAAACGTCTACGCCTACAGCTCCGCCGCAATCTCGGTCCGAGGCGGAGTCCAAATGGCCAACGGCACAGTCACATGGAACCCAACCGTCTCCGAACTCGTCGGCGCCGGAACCGGCGGAGTCGGCTTTACCGACCCCGTCCACATCCAAGCAACAAACCTCGACACCGGAATCCAAATCAACGCCTCCCTCTTCGAGTTCCAGATCGACTCAAACACCCTCGGCACAATCAACTGGAACAACGACCTTTTCGAAACAGACCGCCCAGACCTCGACTTTACCCTCACCATCCCACCAAACTTCGTCCTCCCGGGAGAATCCGGCGCCCTCCACCTCCGCATAGAAAACAGCACCGTCACCATCGCCGACGACTCAGGCATCTTCAACGGCTTGCTCCCACCACTCGGCTCAGTCGGCCCCCAAGCATTCCTCCTCCCAAACAACATCACCCTCAACTACGACCTCAACCTCGACCCTGCATTCAACTGGGATGTCCTCACCGACCTCTCAGGCGGAGCCGGAACCATCGGTGAGGCACTCTGCCCCGCCGATCTCAACGCCGACGGCGCCCTCGACTTCTTCGACATCTCCCTCTTCCTCAAACTCTTCGCAAACAACGACCCAATCGCCGATTTCACCAACGACGAGCAGTTCGACTTCTTCGACATCTCGGCTTTCCTCGCCGCCTTCACCCAAGGCTGCGACGCCGACCTCCCATAAACCGATCCCAAAGACGCACCCACTCCACACCGTCAAAATCCCCTGAATCCCTCTTAATCCCTCTGCAAATCAAGCCGATCCACCCTCCGTACACCAACCCATACGGAAAAGGATCCAACAGATGTCAAGCGTCCCAGCCCTCACAGCAGCCCTTATTCTCGGACTCTCAACCACAGCCTCCGCGACCTTCGCCCCGGAAAGCACCTCACCTGATTCTTTCCAGCAAGTCTCCACTCAGATGATGGCCATCGACGACGCTGTCGAAGCCACCAAAGATGACCCCAAAGCACTCTGCTTCGTCGTCGTCCTCCCAGAGTTCTACGACGACGCACGCGACATCCGAGACCAGTGGACCATCGCCAAAAAACGATTCAACAACTCAAAGCATCAGGTCTTCTTCGTCCGAGGCGAGGACGCCCAGTTCGTCCTCGAAGCCTCCTACATCAACCAAGCCCCCGCCGCCATCGCCTACCGCAACGGACGCTCCTACCACTCACGTACCGGCACAATGACCGAGAAAAACATCCAGGCATTCCTCGCCCTCTCCTTCGATAACCACTCCCCAACAACAAGCGCACCAGATCAAACCGAGTTCCTCTTCAACTCCATGAACGAACTCGCCTTCGCCGGTCAGCAGACCCCCGCCGCCAATGGCGCATGCCAGATCATGCTCAACCTCCACGCCCTCATCAACGGCCCATACGCCTCCTCCTACTCAAACTCAGACCTCGAAGAGATGACCGACCTTTACAACCAAACCCAGATCACCCTCTCCTCACTCGATACCACAAACCAATCAGTCCTCGATGAGATCAGCGCCACCCGCGCAATCGCAATGAGAACATGGAACAAACGCACAAACTCAACCTTCGGCTTCGGCATCTGGTCAGACCTCGCCATGATCACAGGAGACTCAGACGAAGTCCTCACCTGGATCGACCAAGGACTCGATAACCCCTCAAACCACAAACGAGTCGCCCAATCCCTCGCAGACTACGGCCAGCCCCTCGCACAACTCCTCATCGACTCGCACCGCTACGAAGCCCTCGCCATGACCATCAACTCACCTGACCAGATCAAAGACCAACTCGCCGCCGCATCACTCCTCGCAGACGAGATCGTCCAGATCGATCCATCCTCGTCCGATTCTTACGACCACCTCATAAACTCTGCAACACACATGGCCGCCGCCTCCCACGCCGCCCTGCTCTTTGCAGGCCGAGACTCCGAAGCCTGGCAGGTCGCCCAGTTCACCCAAGACTTCGCAGGCCCACAACTCGCAAGCGCCGCCCTTTGCGACGCCGCAATCAAAACCGGTGTTCTTGCAGACCGCCACGCCTTCCTTGTCAAAAACTTAGATCAAACCAAGCACGCCTCGCTCATCAGCGCGATGAACACCAGCTTCGCCGTCGTCCCCACCGACGAATGATCATATCAACACAATCTAATCCCTCGAAGCACAGGCGTTCAGCCTGTGTTTTTATACACTCACAACAACACCAGATTTCTCCTCTCACAAGAAATCAAACACGCTTTAAACACTTTAAAACAAGGTGAAAAAAGTATCAGATGTTTTTGACGACATTTATCATTTCCCGTTTGCACACCAACAACTTCTGCGCCATTCTCCACTAGAGGCGCTCAACAGGACCGCGCCAAATTCAACCGAAAACGCCGACAAGATCGGCAAAGGAGTGAGAGATGAATCTCATCACCGCGATCTCATGCGCATCAATCATCGCCACCACATCCGCAGCCGGCGCAGGCATTGTGTTTGGGAATGACGCAGAAATGGAGTTTATACAACTCCAGCTTGATCACAACGAAGGATTCCTCGATTTCGAATCAGCCCCCGTTGGCACAAACCTCCTCCCAGGGGCAGACTACTTCGGTGTTGGGGTACATTTCGCTTCAATCATCACAACCCACGGCCAACCATTCGGCCCCGAACATGTCGAGGTCACCGGACAATACAACGCCTCCTACGGGAACACCATTGTCGGATCACCCTTCCAGTTCGGTTCAGACGACGGGCGGGTTGGTTATGAAATCGCATTCGATTCACTTCAACGCCGCGCAGGGATCCGCAGAATCAGCGGCGCAGCGATCACCCGATTTTATAACGCCGATGACGATCTCCTCTATGAACACCTCAACACCGAAAGCCATGAGTTCGTGGGTTGGATGGCAGACTCAGATGATCAATCCACCTGGGTTGCCAGGATGGTCATGGACGCTGTCCGCGATTCATCAGGAGTCGGTCAGGTAGGATACTCCGACGACCTCTACTTCGGCACCATCGTCCCAGCACCAGCAGGCATCACCGCAATCCTACTCAGCTTTGGATACCTTTCGCGATCCCGCCGGAGGTAGAGAGATTTAGAAATACAGTGGAACCCCGCACCGCAAGGCTAAGTTTGGTTCAACGCCCTATAACACAGACATAGTCCCATGTTATAGTGTGGGGTTTTTTACCACTTAACTCTTGCGTCTGCCCTCTCAATCTGTGACAATGCCATTCCGGGGTATCCCCGGCCAACATTGCACACGAAAGAGGGAGTTTATAAATGCGTCATGATCTACTCGCCGCCATGCTCGGCACCGCTGTTGTTCTCGCTACACCAGCCCACGCCCAATCCGCAACAACATTCACCTACCAAGGTCACCTCACCGAATCCGGCGCCCCCGCCGACGGCTTGTATGAGTTCGAAGTAAGACTCCTCGATAATCTCTCCGTACAAATCGGAATCACCGAAACCCCAATCGCCACCGTCACCCAAGGCGTCTTCCAAATGGACCTCGACTTCGGCCCCGCCGCCTTCGACGGCTCAGAGCGATTCCTTGAAATCTCAGTCAGATCGGTAATGGCCGGCGGCGCCTTCACAACACTCGCCCCAAACCACCCCGTCACCTCCGCCCCAGTTGCGCAGTTCGCCCTCGCCGGAAACGAAGGCCCAACAGGCCCGCAAGGACCACAAGGCAGCCCAGGTGCCGACGGAAACGACGGCGCACCGGGCGAAGATGGCCCACAAGGAATTCAAGGCACACCAGGCATCCAAGGAAACCCAGGCACCGATGGAACCGATGGCAATGACGGCGCACCGGGTGCAGAAGGTCCACAAGGCCCGATAGGTCCACAGGGATTTCCAGGACTACAAGGTGTCCCGGGCTTGCCCGGAATTGACGGGGCACCAGGTATTCCAGGTGTCCAAGGTGATCCAGGCCCGCAGGGGTCACAGGGTCTCCAAGGCATCCCCGGCACACCAGGTGATTCACACTGGACTCTCAGCGGTTCAACAACCTTTTACGACGCAGGAAATGTCGGCATCGGAACAACCACGCCCGCGCATCCTCTTCATGTAGCAACAACGAGCGATCGAGCGATCTTTGCTGTAAACGAAACACTCTTCGGAGCAGGCTACGGAATCTACGGCCAATCAAACAGCACCGGAGGCGTGGGTGTCACCGGATACACAACCGCAAGCGCCGGGGCCACCATGGGAATCATGGGTCAATCCGACAGCCCGGTTGGCATTGGTGTCTACGGGCTCGCAAATGGGGTCGGTGGTACATTCGATGTAAACTATGCAATAAAGGGCCACACAAACAACGCCAATGGATTCGCAGGATACTTCACAGGCGGCAAAAGCTACTTCGAAAACAAAGTCGGCATCGGAACCGAAAACCCAGAATACAAACTCCAAATGGAAACAGGGCCACTCGATCTCCACGGCATCTATGTGACACACAACAGCACGCACGCAAATCCAATTGCTGTCTTTGGAAAATCCACAAACGCAAACTCCGCAAGCTACGGCGGATGGTTCCAATCAGATGGCACCGGAGGCAAAGGCGTATTCGGCCAAGCATCAGCTCCCAGCGGAGTGAACTATGGCGGCCACCTCCGGTCTTCGAGCACCGGCGGCTACGGTTTATATGCCCATGCCGCAGCAGATACCGGAACAACCTACGGCGTCTATGGAGAAGTCGATAGCCCAGATGGTTTCGCAGGATACTTCCAAGGCGGAAAGAGCTACTTCCAAAACCCAGTTGGATTCGGAACAGAATCACCAGGAGCACAGATTCACATCAACGCCCCCTTAGGTGCCAACCCGCTCCGCATCCAACAAAATGGCAACACCCGCGTATATGTCAACTCCAGCGGCGGTGTCGCGCTCGGCGCATTCAACTCTACAGTCACCGGCGGCAACGCGTACCTCTCCGGCTCCTTCGGTATCGGAGTCGACACACCAAGCAGCAGCCTGCATATTGAAACAACAGGTGTCAGTAATGACGGGGTGTTCTTAACAAACGGATCAGTTGAATCACTCATGTCGCCATCTGGAATTGACGCCAGCGGTAACTACACGCTTTTAAGCGGAAACAGTCTTATTCTTGATTCCTTGGTTAAAACCCGTATTGATTCAGATGGTGAGGTTGAGTTGAACTCGCCACTCATTGACATAAACGCCACAGGAAATATCGACATCGACTCGGGTGGATCAGTCTTCGTAGAAGGCACCGTGTTCACAGGAAATGATGTCGCCATCGCAGACGACCTCACAGTCAGCAACGATGCCATTGTCAGCTCAGTGCTCACCGTCGGTGGACCCAAAGCATTTACCTTTGACATCAACTGCTATGGCACAGCCGGCAAAATCGGCGGCGGCCTCTGGTCCGTCTTCTCCGACCAACGCCTCAAGGAAAACATCCAGCCAATGACCGGCTCGCTCGACACCCTAGCCCAGCTCCGCCCTGTCAACTTCGAATACAAAGCCAAGGATCACTTCTCCTACATCCAAGGCACACAACGCGGTTTCATCGCCCAAGAAGTTCAAAAGGTCATCCCAGAATGGGTCGAGACAGCCGATGACGGATACCTCTATCTAAACCAAAACGGCTACGAAGCACTCATCGTCGACGCCATCCAAGAACTCCGCGCCGAAAAAGACACCCAAATTAATCAACTCCAATCAGAAAACCAAATCCTCCAAGCCCGCTTAGATCGACTCGAAAAAGCTATGCTAATTTTGTCAAACAAGAACTAGCCAACCATCGATCCAAAGAAAGCAATCGAAACAAATAAATCAACACCTAATTATCCACAATAACTGGCCGCCCGGTAATTATGTGTCATGCTGTAGTAGTGAGCGTGTTCTGGAGAACCCTCAACAATCTCGGCTCTGTTCAATCTCAATACCAGATGTAAGGAGTGGGTTATGAAACTCATCAATGTGATCTCGTGCGCATGCATCACCGCAACATGCGCAACCGCAAACGCAGGCCTCGTGTTTGGTCAAGCAGCGCACGACCAGTTCCAGGCGCTTCAAATCCAGCACAACGAAGGCTTCAACGACTTCGAATCCTTCGCCGCACAAACAAACCTCCTCCCCGGCACAGACCCCTTCGGTGACGGCACGCACTTCGCCTCCGTCATCAACACCAGCGGATTCCCCTTCGGACCAGAACATGTCGAAGTCTCAAACGCCTACGCCCCCGCAACCTACGGCAACTCCCTCGTCGGTTCACCCTTCCAGTTCGGGAGCGATGACGCCCGCGTCGGATACGAAATCACATTCGACACATCACAACGCCGCGCCGGCCTACTCCGCCTCTGGAACACCTCCTCATTAACCAGCTTCTACAACGCCGCAGGCGATCTACTCGCAACCCACCAGAACACCGCCAACCAAGAGTTCGTAGGATACATGGCCGACTCATCAGACTCCTCAACCTGGGTCGCCCGAATCCTCATGGACGGAGCCCTCCTCAGTAACGCCCGCCAAGTCGGACACTCCGACGACCTCTACTTCGGCAGAGTCGTCCCAGCCCCATGCGCGGTAACACTCCTCGCCCTCACAGGCCTCGCCGCTACCCGCCGCCGTCGCTGATCAAAATCACACACGTATCCTCATCGTGACCCACCACCCGCCCCGGCATGCCCGGGGTTTTTTATCTTCTATCTTCCCGCGGCTATCCTTCATACATGGATCAGCCAACCCCAATTATCCGTTTCTGCATCAACAACCCCAGAAACCTCGCAGAGCGACAAGACCTTATCAACAAAGGCATCCCCTCCAGAGATTGCCTCGGAAACTGCACCCGTTGCTTCGAAACCCGCTTTCTAGAAATCAACGACGAACAAATCGAAGGCGAAACCTACCAACAAATTCTCGATTCAACAAAGACCGAATAATCCGGTCCCGCCACTGTTCTCATCTTCATACCAACAGTCACCCCCGCAGGAAACAAAATATGAAGCACCGAAATCATCTCCTCATCGCTCTCGCCACACCGCTCATCTTCACATCACCCGCTGTTGCCCAAGCAAAGCGCGCAACCAAGCCCATGACCAAAGCCAAGGCCGATCAATCCAAAGCCTCAGAGGTTACCAATTCCACCGATCTACGGTCCAAGCAAGAAGCCAAACCAGAAACCAAACCAGAAACAAAGCAAGAGTTCAAAACAATGAACAGACCCGGATCAGTAGATGTCGCCACCGAGTACGACCTCTCAAACCTCACCATCCCAAAAAACGAAATCCACACCCTCCTCCCGCGTGACGCCATCCCCGCACTCACAGACCCAGAACTCATCGCCCTCGACGCAACCACCTACCTCAACGACGAAGACCGCATCATAGATGTCACCGTCGGCGACGAGTCCGTCGCTGTGCCTTTGAAGATCCTCAATTTCCATGAGGTCTCAAACTTCACCATCTCCGGCAAACCAGTCGCCGCCACCTACTGCCCCCTCTGCGATTCCGTCACCCTCGTCAGCCGCACAGTCATTAACAAAGACGGAAAAACAGAAGTCCTCGAGTTCGGAGTCTCTGGCGCCCTTTACAACTCCAATGTCCTCATGTACGACCGCACCCACAAAGCCCTCTGGTCACAGCTCGGACTCAAAGCAATCTCAGGACCACTCGCAGGCACCGAACTCGACCTCCTCCCAGTCAAAATCGTCCCCTGGTCACAGTTTAAATCAGAACACCCAGAAGGCCAAGTCATCTCCATCGACACCGGACACGACCGCCCCTACGACGGCAACCCATACGAACGCTACTTCAGCGACCAAGACTACCTCATGGTCCCCCTCGCCTCCCACGGCGACACCCTCCCAAAGAAAACCCTAGGCCTAGGCATCAAAGCATCTGGCGAGTCCTACTTCGTCGCCGCTGACGCTATCGGCGAACGCTTCGTCGTAGAGACCAAGCTCGGAAATGTCATCGCCGTCTCCACAGATGCCGGCGTCCAGGTCGTCTCCGCACCAAACGATGTCCAGACCGTCCAATCCTTCTACTACTCCTTCAGCGCCTTCCACCCATACACCGAAGTCCTCACCGACTCCGCCGAATAATCTACATCTCGGTATCCAAAAAACAACCGGCCCAATCAAGGGCCGGTTGTTATATCAAAATCTTGAAGCGTCAATCAAGCAGCGCGACGGCGGACCGTCTTGCGGGCCGTGGTCTTGCGACCAATACGCCCGGCAACAGCCTTGCGTGCAGGCTTACGAACACTCTTCTTTGCCGCCGGCTTGCGAGCTGTGGTCTTGCGAGCAGCAGTCGTCCGCTTGGTCGCGGTCTTCTTGGCTGCTGGCTTCCGGGTTGTCTTACGAACCGCGGTCTTCTTTGCGGTAGTCTTACGCTTTACAGCAGTCTTCTTAGCCGCTGGCTTGCGAGCAACAGTCTTCCGCTTGGTTGCTGTCTTCTTCGCCGCTGGTTTACGCACGGCCTTGCGAGCCGTGGTCTTCTTAGCAGTCGTCTTACGAGCAGCGGTCTTCTTCGCGGTGGTCTTGCGCTTCACAGCAGTCTTCTTCGCCGCAGGCTTACGAACCGTCTTGCGTGCGGTGGTTTTGCGTGCCGTGGTCTTCTTGGCAACCTTCCGCTTCGCGGTGGTTTTCTTGGCTGCAGGCTTGCGAACAGCAGTCTTCTTCGCAGTTGTCTTCCGCTTGGCAACAGTTTTTTTCGCTGCAGGCTTCCGAGTTGCGGCCTTCTTGGCGACCTTCTTAATGGCTTTCTTTGCCGCTGGCTTGCGAGTCGCTGTCTTCTTAGCGATCGTCTTACGAGCAGTGGTCTTCTTGGCAGCAGTCTTGCGTGCCGGGCTCTTCTTGGCCGTAGTCTTTTTAGCAGTAGTTTTCTTAGGTGCAGTCTTGCGTGCGGTTGTTTTCTTTGCGGTGCTCTTACGAGTCGCAGTCTTTTTCGCAGTGGTCTTCTTAGCGGTGGTCTTACGTGCTGTCTTCTTAGCAGTTGGTTTCTTCGCCGTCGTCTTGCGTGCCGCAGGCTTCTTAGTAGACGCCTTGCGGGTTGTTCGCTTGGCCGTTGATTTCTTGGCCGGGTGTTTCTTTGTTCGAGTTGCCATAACAGTTTCTCCGTAGGCCCAGGCAATTGAGCCGGGCGGGTGTTTCGTTAGCCGGGATTCCTTCCCCAGCAGTAACGCCCGCCGACACCGACAGGCAGCGCACCCATAACCGGGTGCACACGCCGTTTTCGACCGTCCAAGGTCCCCATATAAAGAACTCATCTCAAATTGAATGAAAAACGCGCAACAAAGACACCACAACATCAAAATTCAATTCAACACACCGCCATTGCGCAACTTCAGCGCACAAGCGATCTCTCCACCGAATCAATCCTTCATTCACTCAAGGCCCAGCAGGATCAGCAAGCAACGCACCCCGGCGCTCCGCCTCATCAACCCACTCTTGTGTCTTCTCCGCCTTCCCATACGCAGAATACATCCCCGCAACCTTCTGCGCAATCGCTACATTCCGTTCATCGAGCCCCGCCGCCATCTCCATCGCAGCGATCCCCTCGTCGGGATACCCCCCATTAAACATCAGCGTCGCGTAATCCACCATGAACACAGGCACATCCAGCCGGCGCTCCGCAAGCTCCTTATAGTGCGAGAATCCCATCGCAAGCGCACTCTCATGCTCCAGCATCATCCCCACCCGGACCATCAGCTCAATAATGTACTTCCGATCAAAGTCATTCTCCGCCCGCTCCTCAGCAAGCTCCAAAAGTTCCAGCGACCGATCAACCTGCCCATCATCCGCAAAGATCCCCGCCGCCCTCCGCAAAACCTCCGACCGATGCCCCCCCGCCATTGTCAAAGCCGTCTCCGCCCGCTCAGCCGAAACCTTAATCTGCCGCAGTGCATTGGCAAGCTCACCAGCACTCAGCCATGTCAGCCCCGTTGCGTCCTCGCTCTCAACCGCTTTGGTCGCCATCTCTTCCATCAGATCCCGCATCCCAAATGCCGAAGCCCCACGCGCGATGTCAATATACCAACCCGCCTGATTCCCCTCAAGCGTGGGAACCATCGCAACCGCCTCGTTATACAACGACTGAACCGCAGGCATATCACCCATAAACGCACTAAACGCAGCCTTGGCCATCAAGAACCCGATCTCATTTTCTTCAGGTTCATATGCAAACATCGCGATCGCCTCATCCTGTTTCCCACGCGACCACGCCGCCTTAGCGAGTTCGCTCCGGATCAGGTGCAGATCTGGGTGTGCATCGAGCCCCTCCTGATACACATCAAGCAACCCGCCAACTTCACCCGAAGCAAGCTCCGCAAGCTGCCCCGCCTGAACAATCAGACTATCCGTCGGGTTCCCGTGCGCAATCACATCCCGCAACGCCTCAAGCCCCGCCCCCGGATCACCCATCACCGCCTCCAGATACGCGATCCGTACCCGGTGCTCAGCATGCAACGCCCACCCGTACCCACCACGATCAAACGAGTCCCCACGCGTATACCAACCAATCGCGTCCTTCGCTCGCGCCTGCATCTCAGGCGAACCCATAAAGTCCCGCCGCATCATCGCATTGCTCGGCACATCAAAGCTCGCAAACCCCATGTCCCCCTGCCACCGTGCATATTTAGCATGCCCGCTCCAAACAGATCCCGCCACCATCACAACAGCCAGCAGCCCAACAACAACCCCAGCAAACCGAATCTTCCCCTGCTTCTTGAGTTGCAACGAATGCATCGACACATTCTCTTTGCGAATCATCCACCACACCTGCACAACCAGCATCGTCACCGCCGCCGCCAGTCCCCCCGCCATCAGCATCGGCACACGATCAAACAACCCCCGTGTCCCATAGAACGCCCCCGCAAACACAACCACCGCTGCCAAATCTTCCCCAAAGCTCAGGTCATACCGGCGAGCCTTCTTGGCCTTATGCGCCGCCCCGATCTCCGCAGTCTTCGCCTTCTTAAGTACCGAAGGTCCACCAAACCCAATAGACAACGCATCATTCGGACAAGCGCTGACGCAATCGAGGGTCTTCATGCACCCAGAATCAATCACCGCCCCGAAATCCCGCACCTCTTCGTTCACCCGGACATTCGATGTACACGCCGCCGTGCAATACCCGCACTGCTGGCAGTTGTCATTCACCACAACCCGAACCGGCGCGATCTTATCGAGCGGCTTAAAGAACCCCGCATACGGGCACGCATAGGTACAAAAACCCTTCGCCCCCAAAAAATACACCGTCACAAAACCGCACACAATCAAAAACACAACCGCCACAGGCCAAGTCGGCATCGTCGCCCAGTAGTCGGTCACAATCAGTTCTTCACTCACCCTGTGGATCTCCCCCACCGGACGCAGCCACACAGGCCAATCAACCCCCCGCGCCTCAAGCAAAGGCTTGAGCGCCAGCCGCTTAAAAGTCGGCCACACAAACATGTACCCACCCAAAATCAAAGGCACCCACATCAACAACCGCGACCGGAACGCCTTGGGACGAACCCCAATCCGCGACATCGTGACCGCGCAAAAATCCTGCAACGCCACCATGTGACACAACCACCCACAAAAGAACCGCCCAAAGAACACCGTCGCCAAGATCGCCACCACAAAGAAAATCGCCCCCGCATTCACAACCCCCACCTCCAGTGTCTCCATCGCCTCGCTCGGCTCAATCGGAGACACAGTCACCCCCATAATCAGCCACTGAATCAGATGCGCCACCATCAACACATTGACCATCACCAGCACAAAGGTCCGCCACCGGGCAATCTTCGTCCCCCCCATCTTGGGTGCCTTCTGCCTGATTACAGGAAGTTCGACCGTCCGACCAGTGTTATCATCCATCCCGTTCGATTCATCTTTGTGACTCATACCCCCACTCTAGCGTCAACTCCCCCGCTCTCTTGCCCGATTCTTCTCTTGTCCTATCCTATATGAAAGAATCATGACCAATAACCCCCCAAATAACGCCAGCGATACCCCGCTCCCCTACCCCAACTGGACTCCAACATCCTGGAAATCCACAAGCTACACCGCGCCCTACAAGTATCAAGACCCAACCGCCCTCAAAGCTGCCTGCGACCGCCTCGCCCAGCTCCCCCCCCTAGTCACCTCAGGCGAGATCGAAAAACTCAAAGCTCAGATCGCAGAAGCCCAGCAAGGCAAACGATTCATCCTCCAAGGCGGCGACTGCGCCGAAACCCTCGACGAATGCCGCCCAGAGTTCATCGCCAACAAACTCAAAATCCTCCTCCAGATGTCCCTCGTCATGATCCATGGCCTCTCCCTCCCTGTCACCCGCATCGGACGCTTCGCCGGTCAGTACGCCAAACCAAGATCCTCCCCCACCCAAACCGCCGACTGCAACGGCGAGTCCTGCACATTCCCCTCATACTTCGGCGACCTCGTCAACCGAGCACCCTTCACCAAAGAAGACCGCACCCCAGACCCAAACCTCATCGTCGAAGGCTACAAGCACGCCTCCATGACACTCAACTTCATCCGCTCCCTCCTCGACGGCGGCTTCGCAGACCTCCATCACCCCGAATACTGGGACCTCTCCTTCTTCCACAACGCAGACCTCGATGCCGAACGCAAAGCCCAATACCAGCGCATGTCCCAGACCCTCGCCGATGGTCTCGCCTTCATGGAAAACCTCGGAGAACAACAAGTCCACGAATCCACAAGAGTCGACTTCTACACCTCCCACGAAGGCCTCAACCTCCACTACGAACAAGCACAAACAAGAACAGTCCCCCGCAAAGACGGCCACTTCGACCTCACCGCCCACCTCCCCTGGATCGGCGAACGAAACCGAAACCTCGACGGCCCACACATCGAGTTCTTCAAGGGCATCCAAAACCCAGTCGGCATCAAAGTCGGCCCAACAATGAACCCCGACGAACTTGATAAACTCATCGACACCCTCAACCCAACAAACGAACCAGGCAAAATCGTCCTGATCGTCCGCATGGGCGCAAACAAAGTCGCCGACAACCTCCCACCGCTCCTGAACCACATCAAAGCCTCAGGCAAACTCGTTCTCTGGATGACCGACCCCATGCACGCCAACGGCACAACAACTTCCACCGGCATCAAAACAAGAAACTTCAACGACATCCTCACCGAACTCGAACAAACCGTCGAAGCCCACAACGCCGCCGGCACAGTCCTCGGCGGAGTCCACTTTGAACTCACCGGCGAAGATGTCACCGAATGCCTCGGAGGCGCCGCCGGCATCACCGAACAAGACCTCACCAAAAACTACGTCTCCCTCTGTGACCCAAGACTCAACTACCAACAATCCCTAGAACTCGCCTTTCTACTGGCTGGGGTCTTGGGGGGTCGTTGAATCGTTTTGATCATTGATTCTTTCGTGCTCAAACCTGTATTCAGGGACGCGCAACCATGCATCCAATACCGCTTGTTTTGTCGTCGTTCCTGCGCATTGAAAACATGTGATTGATTCATTCATATCTTCATGAATCTCACATAGTTGGACCCCGCAGCCAGGACAAATAAGCTGATTGGATCGAAGCTGTTTTTTTGCCCGACGAACAAACAGTTGTGCCCGGATTAAGTAGAAAGCCATCAATAGGGCAAAGGCAAACAGAGCAATCGCGTAGGGAACTTGTTCCGTTCGAATATACATATATATGTCGATGACACCAAGACCAGCCAAGCCTATGGCAATAAAGGAATTCTTGGTCCAGACTTTGGGAGCTCCAATCTGATACATACCCTGTAGTATATCTACATAATTAATCCCCAAAGCCCTATCCTCCCCCATGGACATACGAATCCTCTCAATCGGCACCCTCTCCGCAAACCCCCTCTGGAACGAGCGATCCCCCGTCCGCACCGGACACGCCACCACAACCCTCATCCAGACCGACTCTTCTGCAGGCAACGCCAAAATCATCGTCGACCCCGGCCTCCCCCCCCAAATGGTCGCCGCCCGCCTCAGCGAACGCGCCAACCTAACCCCTCAAGACATCACCCATGTCTTCCTCACCAGCTTCAACCCCGAAAACCGCCGCGCCCTCGAACTCTTCGAAAACGCCACCTGGCTCATCTCCCCAGCAGAACGCGAATCCGTAGGCATCCCCCTCGCCCAGTCCCTCGCCCAGCTCGCCCAATCCAAACAAGACGCCGATGCCGAGGGCCGCGACCTCCCCGAAGACGAACAACTCCTCCTCGACATGCTCACCAAAGACATCCAACTCCTCCAAAGAACCCAGCCCGCCGAAGACACCATCACCAAATCAGTCGACCTCTTCCCCCTCCCAGGAGTCTCCCCCGGAACCTGCGGCCTCCTCATCTCAGAACCCACCACAACCACCCTCATCTGCGGCGACGCAATCCCCACAATCGAACACCTCAAAGCCGGACAAGTCCTCGAAGGCACCGACCGCAAAGCCGCACAAGCAAGCTTCTCTGAAGCCCTCGAAATCGCAGACACCATCATCTGCGGCCGAGACAACATCACCCAAAACTTCACCGCCAACACCCCGCAGAAACACTGAACAAACCTGCGATAATCACCGAAATACTCTCAATGGCCAAACAAAAACAACCATCCGCACTCGACAAACAGCTCCACATGGCCTCCCAAAGAATCAAAGCCGGCGATGCCAAAGGCATCCTCCTAGGCCTCATGGAACTCACCAAAAAACACCCCAAAGACCCAAGAGTCCTCGATCTCCTCTGCAGCGCACACGCCACCCTAGGAAGACACGCCGAAGCCATCGACGCAGGCAAACGCGCCGTTGCAATAGATCTCGAAAACCCAAACACCAGAATCCGATACGCAATGGCCCTCCAAGCCGGTGGCGAATACGAAGAAGCACTCAACGAATACGAACGCGCCCTCTACCGTGCACCAGGAAACCTCCACATCCTCCGCTCAAAGCTCGGTCTCTTCACAGACCTCGGCGACCACAAACGCGCACTCGAAGCACTCGAAGTCATCGACAAGGTCGTCAAAAAAACAACCCCCCCACCGCACGAAATCATCAGCATCGCACTCAACAAAGCCCGCCTCTCACCAAAGACACTCCCCGCCCAGCCCGTCATCGACGAGCTCCTCCCTATGGCCAAGGACGAGTCCTTCCCGAACGCTTTCCGCGTCAGCGCATACCACCACCTCGGACGCCTCTCAGAAACAACAAAAGATTACGACAACGCGATCCAGCATTTCATCTCAGGCAACAACATCGACAAACCCGAATGGAACCCCGACGCCTTCTCCGCCTACATCACCAAGCTCATCAACTGCTGGAAAGGCGCCAGCAAAGTTCCAAACGTCAATGTCACGATCAACAGCCCAAAGCTCATATTCATCGTCGGCATGATGAGATCAGGTACCTCCCTCACAGAACAAATGATCTCCCAGCTCCCCTCCGTCACCCCCGGCGGCGAAATGAACGCCGTCGCCCGTTCCGTCATCCCCTTCGAATCCGTCCCAAGCCCATGGGGAGCCCAGCCCTTCCCAGTCTCACGCCTCATCTACAACCAGCGCGTGATCAACAAAATCGCCCAATCCGCCGCAACCTATTACACCGATGTCGCCAAAGAAGGCATCGTCACCGACAAGCAGCCCTACAACACCTTCTATGTCCCCCTCATCGCACGCCTCTTCCCAGACGCCAAATTTATCCATTGCTGCCGCGATCCCCAAGACACCTGCCTCTCGAACTTCATGCAGACATACGCCCGTCCACACCCCTACACCCACGACCTCAACTGGCTCGGGCGCTACAGCGCAGACTACCTCAGAATGATGGCCGAGTGGCACAAACTCCCAGAAGTCAACATGCTCGATGTTCACTATGAAGACACAGTGTCTGATCCAGAAACCCAATCCAAACGCATCTGTGAGTTCCTCGATATCCCGTGGGCCGAAGATGTCCTCGACTTCCACAACTCCTCCAGAACCGTCCGCACCGCCTCAAGGGATCAGGTACGCAAGCCAATCTACAAGAGCTCCGTCTTCAAGCACGAGCACTACACCCAGCACCTCGCCCCCCTCCGTCAAGGCATCGGCATCGAAGATTAACCCCCCAGAGTTCACCCCCCAAAGTTTTTATGCCACCAAAGAACACCTCAACACACAAAGACCACCCCGAAGTTTCCACCGCCCTCCCAGGAATCACCGCCGCACTCCGCAATGGCAACCTCTCCCAAGCAATCACCTCAGCAACAAACCTCCTTGACACCGCACCAAACGACGCACGCCTCCATGACCTCCTCTCCACCGCCCTCGCCCTCGCCGCCTACCCAGAGCGTGCCGTCCACCACGCACAGCGCGCTCTCACCCTCAATCCAAACGACACACCCCTCTCCCGCCGCACCATTTCAGTCCTCCAACGCGCCGGTCATTACAACGAAGCCCTTGCCCACACCGAACGTGCCCTCTACCAATCACCTAAAGACCCAATCCTCAACAAAATCAAAGTCACCCTCCTGACCGACCTGGGTAAACACCGCAACGCCGCCAAAGCCCTCGAACGATTCAATAAAGACAACCCACCATCAACCCCGGTTGATACCCTCCAGTCCGACCTCCTGTCCGCCCGCCTCTCCCCGTCCCACTACGCCCCCGCCGACATCATCCCAAATCTCGTAGAAAGAGTCTCAGACGATTCCCTCCCCGCCCCCTTACGCAAAGCCACCGCTTTCCAACTCGCCCGTCTCCAAGAACATGAATCCAATTTCGATACCGCCTTCCAAACCTACACCCTCGCAAACAAACTCGCCATCGATCTCACCGACCAATCTTGGAACCCCGCCGATCACTCCAAACGAATCGACCACCTCATCGCCGCGGGCAGTGATCTGTCAAACATCCCCGCCTCCACAACCGACGGCTCAAACATCGTCTTCATCCTGGGCATGATGCGCTCCGGATCATCCCTTCTCGAACAACTCCTCGCCCAACTCCAAGGACTCACCCCAGCAGGAGAACAATCCGAACTCCTCACCCAGATCGCCAAACTCGAACGAAAGCTCAGCCCAGACCAACCCCAATCCTTCCCAACCCTCCCGCTTTCCTCATCCAGCTACACCCAAGACCACATCAACGCCATTGCACAAGCAACCAAAGCCCGCTACGACCAGTTCTCAACAACAACACTCGTCACCGACAAACAAACCGAGCACTACCACCTCATCCCTCTACTCCCAAAGCTCTTCCCAGGCTGCACAATCATCCACACAAACCGAGACCCACTCGACACCTGCTTCTCCAACTACACCCAAAGCTACGCCCAAGGACACCCACACACCGCCAAGCTCGAATGGATCGCCCAGTACCACAACGACCACGACCGCCTCATGTCCGCCTACCACGCATTGCCAAACATCACCATCCACGAAGTCAACTACACCGACCTCGTTACCAATCCAGAGCAAGTAACCAAACACCTCGCCGAAATCCTCAGCCTTGAGTGGACCAAAAAAGTTCTCGACTTCCACAAATCAACCCGCACCATCGCCACGGCCTCTCAAGATCAAGTCCGCCAACCCCTGAACACCAACTCCGTAGGCCGAGCCCAACGCTTCGAAAAACACCTCGAGCCTCTCCGCCAATCACTCTCATCCAAAGACTAACCGGCCCCCTCCCCCTAAGATCGGA
>Ga0209345_10000087_pt1 | contig 133907 bp, 135 predicted proteins | sample Cruoilmetagenom7_FD_187294 | JGI IMG/M metagenome (GOLD analysis project Ga0209345, IMG submission 187294) | Oil polluted marine microbial communities from Coal Oil Point, Santa Barbara, California, USA - Sample 7 (SPAdes) (version 2) | ecosystem: Environmental > Aquatic > Marine > Oil seeps ... | reverse complement strand
TTGACGATCTTCTCGCCGGGACTCTTCGTTGTCTTTCTCATCGTCCACTCCTCAGTGGTTACGATGAGCAACAAACCCTCTCTTAGCAAATTGCCCTATTTGGACCCATAAGCGCTGACGTCAGACAGCCGCCCTGTTGAACCTGCCGGATGAAAAGGTGAGCTATTCTCCGACCGACAAACAACACGTGCTGGAAGGGCGAAAAGCGCATTTTGGCGGCAACCTCAGCCTGTCGTATGCCGATCCTCTTATGCTGGTGCGCGGCTGGAAGCATTACCTGTTTGACGAATGGGGCCGTCCCTATCTGGATGCATACAACAATGTTCCGCATGTCGGCCACGCGCACCCGCGCATTCAGGCCGTCGCTGCCGATCAGTTGAAGCGGATGAATTCAAACACCCGCTACCTGCATCCTGCACAAACCGCCTTTGCGGAAAAGGTTCTCTCAAAGCTTCCTGATAAATTCGAGGTTTGCTATTTCGTCAATTCCGGCACCGAGGCCAACGAGCTCGCCTTGCGTCTGGCGCAGGCGCACACCGGTGCCAAAGGCATGGTCACGCCTGATCACGGCTACCACGGCAATACCACAGGAGCGATTGCCATATCGGCCTATAAATTCAACAAGCCTGGCGGCGTCGGGCAAGCGGATTGGGTTGAGCTTGTGGAAATCGCCGATGACTACCGTGGTTCCTATCGTCGTGATGATCCCGACCGGGCCCGGAAATTCGCCGATCAAGTCGACCCGGCCATCAGGTCTTTGAAAAACAAGGAGCATGGCGTGGCCGGATTCATCGCCGAAACCTTTCCTTCGGTCGGCGGTCAGATTATTCCGCCCAAAGGCTACTTGGCCGCCGTCTACGAGAAAATCCGCGCCGCAGGCGGTGTGTGCATTGCGGATGAGGTGCAGACCGGGTTGGGGCGTCTGGGGGATTACTATTTTGGCTTCGAATATCAGGAAGTGCTGCCCGATATCGTGGTGATGGGTAAACCCATCGGCAACGGGCACCCGCTTGGGGTGTTGGTCACGACCAAAGAAATCGCCGAAAGCTTTGACAACGGGATCGAGTTTTTCTCGACCTTCGGGGGCTCGACATTATCGTGCCGCATCGGGCGCGAAGTGCTTCAGATCGTGGATGATGAGGGTCTGCAGAACAACGCAAAAACCGTCGGTGGCCAGCTGCTTGACGGATTGAAGACGTTGGAAGCAAAACACGCCTGTGTCGGTGATGTGCGAGGCATGGGGTTGTTTCTGGGGGTGGAACTGATCCGGCCGGATGGCAGTGAAGCCACCGAAATTTGCACCTACGTCAAAAACCGCATGCGCGATCACCGCATTCTTATTGGCAGCGAAGGGCCGAAAGACAACATCCTTAAAATCCGTCCGCCACTCACGATCGAGGCGCAGGACGCGCAGATGATCATTGGTGTGCTGGACCAAATTCTGGGTGAGCTGGTCTGATCTTCGGCCCATAGGTGAAACGGCCTGCAGATTACTAATATCGCTTTCACACTCTTGCGTTGGTGCGATGAGGCCACCACCAAAATGATCCAAACTTTGGGTTTGCACAAAAGACCATGTCTGGTGGCCGAAGTCGAAACCGACTAAACGTTTTCAGAACACTGGGGAGCGACATATGCAAAAGATCACTTTGCCCGAGCGGCCTCACTGGCGGGTTCAGGCCAAGGACGTTGGCTTTAATTTTGCGGATATGCATGGCGAACCCTACTGGGATGAAACCTCGGCCTATGCCTTCTCGCTCGATCAGATTGAGAACGATCTGGAGGACCCTGCGACCGCGCTTCATGCCATGTGCCGCGAGGCTGTCGCGCACATCATCACCAGCGAAAGCTTGATGGAGCAGCTTGCAATTCCTGAAGCCCACCGCGACCTTGTCGCCGAGAGCTGGAGGCGCGACGATCCGGAATTATATGGACGGTTTGATCTTGCCTATGACGGCAATGGACCCGCCAAGTTACTGGAATATAACGCAGATACGCCGACCTCACTTTACGAAAGTGCGGCCTTTCAGTGGCAGTGGCTGGAAGATCAACTGGCCGCAGGCGTGCTTCCCGAAGGGACGGACCAGTTTAACGGGATACACGAGGCACTGGTCGCGCGGTTTGGCGAGGTTTTCGAGCAAAATAGCGACCTGCACTTCACCGCCGTTGCCGGTAACCCTGAAGATTACGGAACAGTCGAAGCCTTGGGCTGGGCTGCGCGCGAAGCCGGGCTGGGGGCACATTACTGCGATCTTGATAAGATAGCGCTCAGCGATGATGGCCAGTTTCTGGACGATGAAGACCGCCGTATCGCGGTTCTGTTCAAGCTCTATCCATGGGAAGACTTGTTGCGCGATGAATATGCCGACCACATCGCTGGATCAGGGTGTCTGTTTCTTGAGCCTGCGTGGAAGGCTCTGTTGTCCAACAAGGGACTTTTGCCGGTGTTGTGGAATATGTTCGAGGGCCATCCGAACCTGTTGCCTGCATTCTTTGAGGCCGATGTCGCGGATGCCATGGCGGGCCACGGTGCGCCTGATGAAGCAGTCGCCGCATCGTTTGGGCGTGCCGAAGCACAGCTTGGCGCTGGCCATGTGCGCAAGCCGATCCTGTCACGTGAAGGTGCGTCTGTCTCGATATTCAAATCCGGCACCGTGATCGAACAGTCGAAAAATTCTGATTATTCGGAGCATCCGCGTGTTATTCAGGCCTATGCACCTTTGCCTCAATTCGACGGCTTTCGACCGGTGATTGGTGCCTGGATTGTCGGGCAGGCTTGTGCGGGCATCGGTATGCGCGAAGACCGCTCCCGCATTACTCAGGATTTGTCCCGGTTCAAACCACACTATGTTACTGAATGACCCGTCCGAATTAATGCCATGTCGGCAGAAAGAACGATTGCTATGATCAAACGCTCGAACCGTGTCGCCATCGCGATTGTAGGAGCAGCGGCCTTTACCCTTGCGGGGTGCCGCGAAGAACAGGTGGACGCTGCTGCTTTCCCCGACCTCCAAAGCTGTCTGGATGATGCATCACGCGGCGGGATCTTCTCGGCTCAGGACTGTGAGACGTCATTTGCACAGGCGCAGACCCTGCATGTAGAGGCAGCACCGCGGTATGACGCCCTTGAGGTATGCGAAGAACAACACGGTGAAGGTGCCTGTGGTAGCGAAGCAACCGCCACGCAGGGTGGATCAGGCAGCATCTTCATGCCGCTTCTGGCGGGCTACCTGATCGGGAATATGCTTGGTGGTCGGGCTGGAATGTCGTCGGCCCAACCGCTTTATAAATCCTCTGATGGCCGCTTTACCAACGCGACGCGATCCAGCACCTTTTCGAGCAATAGTGGCTCGGCCAAGCTTAACACTTCGCAGTTCACCCGACCTGCCGCGACGGTCGGCAAAACCCCTATGACACGCGCTACTGCAAGCTCACGTGGCGGCTTTGGCTCGTTTGGAAAGGGCCGAACGGGTTTTGGTGGATAGACACAGACACTAAGGGTAGGGATGCGCCTATAATTGCGCTGCGCGGATGAGGTTTTAGCGGTCAGCGCCGTGCAAGTGACGCGCAGTGGTCTTCCTCTTCCTGCAAAACCAGGTATTAGGCATGGGTTGCTTCGAAGCTGCGGCTGAACGGGTTTCCCGGTACGCTGCTTTTCAGTGCGTCGCGAACCGGCGATGAGGCAAAAATCGACATGCCCAACCCACTGATTATCGAGCTGAGCTGGAAGTGACGGTGCTGTAGCATCATCTTGCGTCGGGTGCTTTTCAGAAACATGCTGTTGAGCGCAAACCCTTTTCCCCCATATGGCTTCCTCAGTCAAAGGATCGGCATCAAGCCGAGACAGCTGAACATGCGCCTTTAATTTCGCCTGTTGCAGTTGGCGGTATCGTATCATAACGATGTCGAAGAATTACACTGCTTCGCTCGCGAGCTGCGGCAAAGCGGTTACGAAATCATCCGTCGGGGGGCCCATTTGGGCTGAGAGGTGCTTGCACTGACCCGTCGAACCTGATCCGGGTTATGCCGGCGTAGGGAACGGGTAGATTGTGCGACTAAGACCGCACGAGGCTCATTCTTGCGTTGGCACGCCCATACTTTGGAGACGTGCCCGTGACAAAACACACACCGATTGTTCTGACCATTGCCGGCTCCGATAGTGGCGGTGGCGCCGGCGTGCAGGCCGATATCAAAGCAGTTTCAGCAGCGGGGGCGTATTGCGCAAGCGTCATCACCGCAGTGACCGCCCAGAATACAATGGGCGTGGCGGCAGTACATGAGGTGCCAGCGGATATCGTTGCCGCGCAAATCGATGCGGTTCTATCCGATCTTTGTGTTGATGTGATCAAGTTGGGGATGCTGTTTTCTGTGGCGAACATTTCAGCCACGGCCCAACACTTGGCAACGTTTGCAGGCCCGATCGTCGTTGATCCGGTGATGATCGCAAAGTCGGGCGATGCGCTTTTACAAGACGCCGCTTTCCACGCTCTGATCGCTCAGATCTTGCCGCATGCCAGCCTTCTTACCCCGAATTTACCCGAAGCTGCGCGATTGCTGAACACATCCGAGGCAACAACACCCGAAGAAATGGCCAGACAAGGGCAGCGGCTTATTGAGATGGGGCCGACGGCTGTCCTGATGAAGGGGGGGCACTCTGTGGGCGGTATGTGCACCGACGTGCTTGTCGATGCGAGCGGTCTTGTCGCCTCGTTTGCGGCGCGGCGGATCGACACGCGCAATACCCATGGCACAGGATGCACCTATTCGGCGGCCATTGCGGCACGCCTTGCAAAGGGGCTTGATGTAAGGGCGGCGGTATCTTCGGCGCACGCCTACCTTCAGGGGGCGATCAAGGCCGCCGATACCTTGCATGTCGGCAGGGGCCATGGCCCCGTTCACCATTTTCACGGCCAATGGGAATGACGGCCGTCACAGTCATAGGGGCTGGCGTCGCCGGTCTTTGTGTCGCGCGGGCATTATTGGATCGCGGGGCCGATGTTGTGTTGGTTGACCGGCACACAGGCCTTGGTCCCCATGCCTGTTCTTGGTGGGCGGGTGGCATGCTTGCCCCGTTTTGTGAAGGTGAAAGCGCCGAGGAACCCGTTGTTCGGTTGGGATGTGAGGCGGCAGACTGGTGGGAGGCCAAGACCAATGCCGTGCGCCGTTGTGGCTCGCTTGTCGTGTCGTCTGCTCGTGACAAATCGGATCTGGCAAGGTTCGCACGTCGTACAACCGGGTTCCGCCACGTGAATGGGCCTGAGATTTCCAGCCTTGAGCCGGATTTGGGGGATCGCTTCACAAAAGGATTATTCTTTGAGAACGAAGCCCACCTTGCCCCCCGTCTTGCTCTTAACCAATTACGCGAAAGCGTCCTGGCGGATGGTGCTGAATTTGTTCAGGCTGATGCTGATCCTGACAAATATGCGCAGCAAGGCGTCACCGTCGATTGCCGAGGGTTTCAGGCCAAAGACAAGTTGCACGATCTGCGCGGCGTCAAAGGTGAAATGCTGGTTCTGTCCTGTCCTGATGTCACCGTGACGCGCCCCATACGACTGCTGCACCCGCGTGTCCCGCTATACCTCGTGCCGCGTGGCGACGGCACTTTCATGCTCGGGGCGACGATGATCGAAGGTTTCGCCGGCAATCATGTCACCGCGCGTGCCTTGCTGGAGTTGCTCAGCGCCGCATATGCGTTGAATCCCGCGTTTGGGGAGGCCGAGGTGCTTGAAATTGGCGTCGACAGCCGGCCTGCGTTTCCCGACAACCTTCCGCGTATCAGACGCGATGGAAACTTGATCCGCGCCAATGGATTGTTCCGGCACGGTTTCCTTTTGGCCCCCGCCATGGCGCGGATGGTGGTTGATCTCATTTTTGACAATAAAACTCCGGAGATGATGGATGAAACTGCAGCTTAACGGTGCCCCGATCAATTCGCAGGCCGCCACATTGGCCGACCTACTTGTCGCCGAGGGGTTCGCTGATGCCAAAGTAGCCACGGCTGTAAACGGCACATTTGTACCTGCACTGGCCCGCTCGGATCACTTCCTTACGGCTGGTGATACCATCGAAGTCCTTGCCCCGATGCAGGGAGGTTAGGCCATGCTCGAATTCTACGGAACGGCTTTGGCGAATGGCTTGATGCTGGGGACCGCGCAATATCCGTCCCCCGCAATCTTGGCGAATGCGTTCAAGCGTAGCGGTGCAAGTGTGGCAACAGTGTCCTTGCGGCGCGAAAGCGGGCAGGACCGCGCGGGCCAGGATTTCTGGCAACTCATCCGTGAACTTGGCGTGCATATTCTGCCCAACACCGCCGGCTGTCACAGCGTGAAAGAAGCCGTGACAACTGCCCATATGGCGCGTGAGGTGTTTGATACCAAATGGATCAAGCTAGAGGTCATTGGCGAAGAAGACACTTTGCAGCCGGATGTTTTCGGGCTTGTTGAAGCCGCACGCATTCTGTCAGAGGACGGGTTTCAGGTGTTTCCATACACCACCGAAGATTTAGTGGTCGCCGACAGGCTGCTGCACGCTGGCTGCGAAGTTTTAATGCCTTGGGGTGCTCCGATTGGGTCGGGTCTTGGACTGAACAATATTTTTGGACTGCGGGCCATGCGCGCACATTTCCCCGACGTGCCTTTGGTCATTGATGCGGGCCTTGGCCTGCCGTCGCAGGCTGCCGCTGCCATGGAGATGGGCTTTGACGCGGTTCTGCTTAACACCGCCGTGGCCAAGGCAGGCGACCCTGCCGCCATGGCTGAGGCGTTCGCGACTGCAATCAGGGCAGGCCAATTGGCCCATGCCGCTGACCCGATGGAGCCACGCGACATGGCAGTTCCGTCGACCCCTGTGATCGGAAAGGCGTTTCTAGCATGACATTGGACCGATTCTATCCGATTTTTGACAGTGCAGATTGGATCGAACGGCTTGTCCCGCTTGGGATCAAGTTGGTGCAACTGCGGATGAAGAATGTCGCGCCTGACGTGCTACGCGATCATATACAGCGCGCAAAATCGATCTGTGCACATCACGGATGCACATTGATCATCAACGATTATTGGCAGGCTGCGATGGCTACTGGCTGCGACTATATCCACCTTGGACAGGAAGACCTTGATGATGCTGACATCACAGCCATCCGCGCTGCGGGTCTGCGGCTGGGGATCAGCACGCATGACAAGGCCGAATTGAAACGCGCTATGGCGCTTGCCCCGGACTACATAGCGTTGGGACCAATTTACCCGACGATTTTGAAGAAAATGAAGTGGCATGAACAGGGGCTCCCGAAGCTGACTGTTTGGCGCGACCTGATCGGTGATACGCCATTGGTCGCAATCGGAGGTATGTCGACCGACCGCGCATCAGGTGCATTCGATGCGGGCGCAGATGTTGTCGCCGCTGTCACAGACATCACATTGAACGAAAGCCCGGAGGATCGCGTGCGCGCTTGGCTGGCGGTGACACGATGACCAGATACGCGCGCCAAATTTGCCTGCCCGAGGTGGGCAATGCGGGCCAAGCTGCAATCCGGGCTGCACATGTTCTTGTGGTTGGAGCCGGGGGCTTAGGATCGCCGGTAATGCAATATCTGGTCGCGGCAGGCGTAGGGCGACTGACACTGGTAGACGGCGATGTTGTTTCTTTGTCGAATCTTCAAAGGCAGACTTTGTTTCGTGAGGCTGACGTCGGCAAGGCCAAGGTTGTTGTTGCGGCACAATCGCTGCGCGCCCTGAACAGTGATTGCGAAATTGAAGCCATCGAAGTTGCTCTTGATCCTGCAAACGCGTTGACCTTCGTTGGACAAAGCACATTGGTTTTGGACTGCGCTGACAACTTTGCCATCAGCTACATTCTGTCCGATTGCTGCAAAGCATTGGCTGTCCCGCTTATCAGCGCGTCAGTGTTGGGGCTTGCGGGCTACGTCGGTGGTTTCTGTGATACCGCACCTTCGTTGCGCGCGGTGTTTCCCGGCCTGCCGGACCGGATGGAGACTTGTGAGACAGCAGGGGTCATGGGCCCCGTTGTAGGGATTATCGGCGCCGCACAGGCACAGATGGCATTGGCGCATTTGATCGGCCAAACGCCGTCACCTCTTGGTCAATTGATCCGTATTGATATGCATAACTTCCGATCCAGCGGGTTCCGGTTTGACGCAGCACCAGACCCTGAAGCGGACCTGACATTCATCGCCGCGTCAGAAGTCAGAAGCTGCGATTTTGTCGTCGAATTACGCGACACAGAAGAAGCCGAAACGCCGGTTGTCGTAAGTGCGCGACGTTTAACCGTGGCACAATTTAGCGAACAACGACCATCTCCGGCGGAAAATCAACGCGCAGTCTTCGCGTGTCGATCCGGTTTGCGCGCTTGGCAAGCTGCGACACATCTTCGGTCCTATTGGGACGGAGAGATTACCTTAATTGCAATGGGCGATACGCCACCAACAGAAAGCCAACCGATATGAAACTGACCTCTTTGACTGTCGCATTCTCCTTTGCGGCTTCTCAGCTTATGGCCGCCGACGAGATGACTGTTCTGCTGGATTGGTTCGTTAACCCAGATCACGGCCCGATCATCGTGGCGCAAGAATTGGGGTACTTTGCCGAACAGGATCTTGACGTCGCAATCATCGCACCTGCCGATCCATCCGATCCCCCTAAGCTGGTTGCCGCAGGCAAAGCCGAGTTGGCGATTTCATACCAACCGCAACTGCATCTGCAAATCCATGAAGGCCTGCCTTTGCTGCGTGTCGGAACACTGGTCGCGACACCTTTGAACTGTCTGCTGGCTCTCGCCGACGGCCCAATCCAATCACCTGCCGATTTGGCAGGCAAGAAGGTCGGGTTTTCTGTCGGCGGTGTAGAAGAAGCTGTTCTGGGATCGATCCTGCGTCACCACGGTTTGTCCTTGAATGATGTGGAGCTGGTCAACGTGAATTGGTCGCTGTCACCGTCGTTGATGTCTGGTCAGGTTGATGCCGTTATTGGCGCGTTCCGTAACTTTGAGCTCAACCAGATGGAAATCGAAGGCATTGAAGGAAAATGCTTTTTTGTCGAAGAAGAAGGTCTGCCATCGTACGATGAGCTGATCTATGTCGCCAACTCCGATATCATGGATAAAGATATGATCGCCCGGTTCTTGGCCGCGACCGAGAAGGCGACGCAGTACATCGTGAACCATCCTGAGGACAGCTGGAAAATCTTTGCTGGCACCTCTGCTGAATTGCAAGACGAGCTGAACGCGAAAGCCTGGGTCGATACGCTGCCACGCCTTGCCCTGCGCCCAAGTGCGTTGAACGAAGGCCGTTATGCTACCTATGAGGCGTTCTTGCATGACGCGGGTCTGATCCCGTCCCAAAACCCTGTGTCCAGGATCGCCATCGACGTGACGGCAAAATGATGACGCCTGATTATGGAGAAACCTTTGCGCTTTGGCGCAAGGGTGCTGCCGGGCGGTGGCATGACTACACACGTCATTCCTTTGTCGAAAAGTTGGGCGATGGCACTTTGCCGCGCTCTGCGTTCTTACATTACCTTATCCAGGACTATGTTTTTCTGGTCCATTTTTCCCGTGCGTGGTCGTTGGCCGTCGTAAAATCCGAAACGCTGGAGGAAATGAAGATCTGCGCAGGGACTGTGGATGCATTGGTTAACCATGAGATGTCGCTCCATGTTAGAACATGCGCTGCAGAGGGCATTGACGAGGCCACACTATTTGCCGCGCAAGAGGCCGTCGAAAATCTGGCCTACACCCGCTATGTAATGGACGCTGGGCTTCAAGGTGACTTTTTGGATTTGATGGCAGCATTGATGCCTTGCGTCATGGGGTACGGTGAAATCGGCTTGCGGTTGGCGCATAATATGGCCGACGACACGCCCTATGCCACTTGGATCGCGACCTACGCAGCCCCTGATTATCAAGCGGTATGCGCTGATGTTGGGGCCATGATCGACAATTCAGTGGCGCGCCGGATCGGAAAGCTATCCCAATCTCCACGTGCCGCAGCTCTTCAGAGCCGTTTTAGCACGGCGACAAATCTGGAAGTCGGGTTCTGGAATATGGGCCTGAACGGGGCATGAACAGGTCGCCAGGGATATTGTTGCAAGGCGAGTACCGCATCGGTGATCGTATTCTTTTCAATACAGATATGCACATTCCCGGCGCACAATGGACCTGTCTTTTGGGACGGTCAGGTGTTGGTAAATCAACGATACTGCGTCTGATCCTCGGACTTGAAACAGGGGGGATATTCGACGGCTCATTTTCTGCCACTGATGGTGTGCCCCTTGCGGGTCGCATCAGCTACATGGCGCAGTCGGATTTGTTGCTGCCTTGGTTGTCGGTATTGGACAACGTCTGCATCGGCGCGCGGCTGCGCGGTGAGGCACCGGATGTTAACCGCGCTCGCGATCTTTTGCATCGGGTTGGGCTGTCAGATCATGCGGCCCAGAAGCCCGCTACCCTCTCTGGCGGAATGAGGCAACGAACCGCACTGGCACGAACCTTGTTTGAGGACCGTCCCATCGTGTTTCTGGACGAGCCGTTCTCGGCGCTTGACGCTGGCACACGGGCCGACATGCAAGAGCTGGCTGCAGAGGTTTTGCAAGAGCGCACAGTTTTGTTGGTCACGCATGACCCTGCCGAAGCCGCCCGTCTTGCGCATCAAATCACCGTCATGTCAGCGCAAGGAACGCAAAACTGGCCCGTCCCTGAAACCGCAGCGCTCAGACACATTAACGCAGCGGAAACGCTCGCCTGTCAGGGCCAGTTGCTTGCGCATTTGCGGGGGGCTTCCGTATGAGGTTTTGGGATAGCTTGCTGGCTTTGGTGATAGGGCTGGCTATGTGGCAAGTTCTGGTCATTGTCACCGACGCGCCCCATTTCATCCTGCCGTCACCTTGGCGGGTCGCACAGGCTGCATACAAAAGCCGCGTGATTATTGCGGAAAACTTGTGGGTCACAGCGATTGAAGTCGTTCTTGGGTTGTTGATTGGTACATTGCTTGGCGTTGCAACGGCGATCCAGCTGACGATGTCGAAGACGTTTGAACGGCTGATGTTACCAATTCTTGTGTTCACCCAAGCCGTGCCTGTTTTTGCATTGGCCCCCTTGCTGACGCTTTGGTTCGGCTATGGCATGGGATCAAAAATTGTGATGGCAGTGCTCATAATCTATTTTCCGGTCACGTCGGCCTTTCACGATGGGTTAACCCGGATCGACAGCGGATACCGTGATTTATCTCTTTCGATGGATGCAAGAAAACGGCATTTCTTGTGGCACATCCAAATTCCCCAAGCACTTCCCAGCCTTGGAACGGGCTTACGACTTGCAGCGGTTTATGCGCCAATCGGCGCGGTCATCGGTGAATGGGTCGGGGCCTCTAAGGGGCTGGGCTATCTGATGTTGCTTGCCAATGGCCGTGCGAAAATTGACCTGATGTTTGCCAGCCTGATCGTGCTCGCGTGCCTGACGGTGATGTTACACATTGCCGTAGGCATACTCGCCAACAGGCTGACCTGTTACGCTCAAGGTATATCCAAGCTTTAGAATGCGCATCTGACTGCTCTTAAAAGCTGCTGATTTCGGGCAACCATTTCGAAAGGACGGTGACGAAATGATCCGCGTCAGGGCCAAAGCAAGGGCGAACCTGATCGGCGCAAGGATCATCACACCGGGCAACGGGTCCATGGACAGGCCGAACACACGCAGGACCAACCCCGCGCCCGAGCATGTCATCCAGACCCTCCCGGAAGGCTTGGATGCGAGCAGCATGGCGGCAGAGTAGACGTGGCCGGAAACGGTCAGAGACTTCTAAACTTCTTTCAGCTTGACCGATGCGATGACCAAAAGCGGGTTTTCCTGTCCGTCGATTGCACCTTGTTGTTAAGACAAAATCACTTCGGGCCAAGCCATCGGTGCCTGGGCGGCGCCCATGGTGTCAAACGCGGCGAGGTGGTCCGGGTTTTCCATGGTGCGGATATTGAGGCCTGCAACATCGGCAGGCGTGTGGACTGCGTTGCGATTGTTGGTAATGTGGCGGAAGCCTTGTTCGCCCATGCGAGGCCACGGAGACCTACAGCGTCAAATTTGCCAATATGCCCGATGACACAATCGTCGTTTAGACTGTGCCAACCTGAAGCCCTTCGATGACTCCGCGTTCGCCGCCAAGACCTGATGAGGGGAAGTGCCTGCCCTTGAATTGGTCGCCGCTTTCTACAAGCAGTATTTCTGCTAATTTCTGAGCTGCCACACCATAGTGGCCGTCGGGCGCAAGTGCGTAGCCCAGTTTGATATCTTTGACGATCTTGTCTACAGCAGGATGTGCGGCGAGGCTGCGCCCGCCTCAGATCCGAGACCAGTCACAATGTTGAGCACACCATCGGGAAGGCCTGCTTCTTCGGAGGACCTCAACGCGCCAACCTGACCTTGGGTCCGTTGAAGAATTATAGGGTCAATTATCGTATCGTTACGTCGAACACGGTTACTGCCTTTGCACGGCTTTACGTCGGGGTTGAACATCACCAAAAGTAGCGATCGATGCAGATAGGGTAGTCGCGTTAGATGGTGCCAATTCCGTCCCGGTGCAGCCTGCGGGCACATGGGGGGATTTGAAAAGGCGTATTGCACGATCTCAAAAAAATACCGCCACGCAGGACCCTTTCTGAGCATACGATTGCAGCGCACATATCCCGAAGGCAGTATTCCAACTGATGGTGATTTTCTCCCGGTTGCGCCTTTAGCGGTGATCTGGTTTTGATGGCGTATGCTGAATGCACTTATCCTTGCTGTCGTTGTCTTGTTTGGGGCGATACTGATCTGGCCTCGGGTCGCCAATTCGGTCGTTTGGCGTGCAACAATCACGCCCTTGGCCTCAATCATTGGAAGCGGTTTTCTGGTCTTAGGGCCGATACTTGATGTCAGTTATGGCGGTTTTGCGCCCTTTGTGATGATCGGCCTTTGTGCGACTGCTTATCTTTTCGGAAGCGCGATCAGATTCAACATCGCGGATATTGAAACGCAGGCTGCTCCATCCACTCTGCTTGTCTGGTTGGAGGCGATTGCGTCAGTCGTGCTCGCCTTCGCATTCATTGTATCGGTTGCCTACTATTTGAACCTGTTCGGCGCATTCGGCGTCAGTCTCACGGACCTAAACGACAGTTTTCATGCCGATTTGCTTACGACTGCCGTTTTCATGTTGATCCTGCTGACTGGATGGATGCGCGGCTATTCCGCTCTTGAGCGGATGGAGCAGGTTTCGGTAGGTTTGAAACTGGCAATAATTGCAGGTCTTATATTCGGCCTTGCCGTGCATTTCGGCGAGGTCGCCGGGGAGAGGGCGCTGCAATTTGATCAGCCGCAGGTCACCGGATGGGCTGGCCTTGCTCTCATGGCCGGGTTGATCGTGACGGTTCAGGGATTTGAGACGTCTCGCTATCTTGGCGCAACTTATGACGCGCCAATGCGCATCCGTTCTATGCGGCTGGCTCAGTGGATTTCCACAGGCATCTATTGTTTCTACATTGCTCTGCTGACCTACGCGGTTGAGTCTGATACGCTTTCTCTGGATGAGACGGCGATCATTGATTTGATGCAGATCGTCGCTCCGATCCTGCCCCTGCTTCTTGTTGTGGCCGCCCTGAGCGCCCAGTTCAGCGCTGCAATTGCAGACACAAGCGGGTCTGGCGGTCTGATCTCTGAAGTTTCAAAAGGTCTCGTTTCAGAGAAGTTCGCTTATACTTTTCTGGTTGGCGTCGGCATATTTCTGACCTGGACGGCCAACATCTTTGAGATCATCAGCTATGCATCGCGGGCGTTCGCACTTTATTACGCGATACAAGCCGCCATCGCTTCAATCCGCGCGGTGCATAGGGGGTATTCAGGACGGGCTGTCTTCTTTGCCTTGCTTGCGATCTTGGGCGGGGCTATCGCATTGTTCGGGGCACCCGTTGAGTGAAGGGCTGATGCTCGTCACTTCCACCAAAATGAATAAGGGCTTTCCGATGGCCACTAAAACTAAATTGCACCCTCGTAATCAACACAGAGAAGGTTACGATTTTGTGCGTTTAGTGGCGCATTTGCCTGAGTTGGAGACATATACGATCCGCAACCCCGTCGGTCAGACGACTATTAATTTTCAAGACGCAGGTGCGGTCCGTATGCTGAATCGGGCGTTGCTGAAGGCTTATTACAACGTTGATTTTTGGGATATCCCAGCCAATTATCTATGCCCTCCGATCCCCGGCCGTGTCGATTATATCCACTATCTGGCGGACCTGCTTGCCAGCAGCAACAATCAAGAGATTCCTCGTGGGCGTGGTATCAAAGCGTTGGATATAGGCACCGGTGCCAGCTTGGTGTACCCGCTGATAGGGCAAAGTGAGTATGGCTGGGATTTCACGGGCGTCGATATCGATCCGGTCGCTATTGAATCTGCACTGCAGATTTGCCAATCGAACAAGTTGAAAATCACCCTCAGACAGCAAAATGAACGCGCGAACATTTTTAGGGGCGTGATAGAGCCGAAAGATGCTTTTCACATCACTATGTGCAACCCGCCTTTCCATGCCTCCATCGAACGCGCGACTAAGGGCACCCAACGCAAATGGGGCAACCTTGGCAAGGGTCAGTCAAATAAACTTAATTTTGGCGGTCAAAACGCCGAGCTTTGGTGTCCGGGTGGCGAGATAAAGTTCATCGCAAGCATGGTTGAACAAAGCATGGAATTCGCGGATCAATGCCTCTGGTTTAGCTCGTTGGTGTCGAAAAAAGATAACCTTCAGCCACTTCACCGGATTCTACGAAAAGCTAAGGTTGCTGATTACAAAGTGATCGAAATGGCGCAGGGACAAAAGACAAGTCGCTTTGTTGCGTGGACTTACATCAAGAAAAATCAGCGATCTTTGTATCTGAACGGAGCCAACAGATAGAAAGACTTGCGGCCTTGTGCACCTGACTTTGCCGCACAAATCACCTGATGTTGGCTCTGCCGGCTTTTGTCGCGATGCTTGGGTCACTCGGGGATATCTAAATGCTTTCGCGGCTCATTCGAACGGCCCGCTTATGCGAACGTCGCCGCCGTCGTGGGTCTCAATCTCTACTCGAATAGCTGGAGGTAAGTCGGATGCGCGGCGTGATGTTTCCATCTCTGAGCAAGTTTCCGGCGCACTATCGCAGAGCAAGACCTTATGCCCCGTCAGTTGCTGAGTGCGAAAGATGAGCGCAAAATCTCTTTGGATGAAGCCGGTTTTCACGCTGTCCAGCGTCATCACATCGCCGTACACGAAAACTGGGCGTGTGGCTGACGGGTCTATTTGTTCTAAAGCGGCACCTAACGCGCGCGTCTCCGCCTGCCACGGGCGGTAGATGCTGTATTGGTACATTGCCAGCAGCATATAAATGATGACCACGAGCAGGGAAATATTGCGCATAAGCCGCCCGCCCAGACCCGAGGTTTCGCTGAGAAGTGCCGCCGCGCGGACCACGATCACGGCGTAGAACACCCAAGCGAAAATGAACGTCCGCGGTGGTATCAAAACGCCAAGCTTGAGGACCTGCAGCACGATCAGGGCCATGCCTGCCCATAGTCCGGCATGCAGATAGAGCGCCTCTTGTGGGGCGCGGCGGATCATCACCACGGTGGCGAAGATCAGCACGCCCACGTGAAAATAGGCAGCGGGCATATAGTTGTAGGCGGTCAACGCCATCAGCGCCGTAAATGTCTGTCTTAACACAGTGAGGTTGCTGATCATACCCGCGAGATCGCCGGCAGGTGTTGCCTCTCGCCAGCTGTCCAGCGGTACGCCAAACACCCCGTGGACCATCCAGTTTAGCGTGTAGGTCAGCAGGACGGCGGCGGCAAAGCTGAGTACAAAAAGCGTCATCAACCCAAATAAATCACGCAAGGATCGATGTTCCGTGCGCAAGAGGCACACAGCCAGAAGGATGAGCGGATACGTTGTATATGCCCAGAAACTGACGATGACGAACACCGGTAAAAGCGCACGGTGGGCGCGTTGCGATATCCGACATCCCAATACTGCATACAATGTGACAATGGCCAACCCCGGGATGAGCGTATTGAACCACATTGAAATCCGGATGGCGGGCGATGCAACCAAGATGAACAGCGCAAGCACGATGATAAACCACGGACGTCCTTCACGTCCCATCGCAGCCACGGCTAAAGCGGCAGCCAGCACAGCCCAAAGCGCCTGATAGATTCCGAAGTTCAGCCAGGAGGGCGTAACGACGCCCCGTAAATGCCAGATATAGTTGAGCCAGCGACCTTCATGCAGGGTTTTCCCCCAGAACCAACGCGCCTCACCAAATAAAGCAGGATAGTCATCGTTGCGAATGAAGGGGTCTATAAGGTTGGGCAGGGACATCACACAAGCTGCCAGCAGAGTAACTACTATCACTCTCCAGAGCGGGAGTGTTGCAGTGCGGTCGGCCAGACGACTATGCAAGGGCGCAGGGCAATCTGCCAAACCGGTGGCGAGTGTCATGCGGTGCCTATCTTGCCGCCTGCGCGCGCGGCGATGATGCTTGCGCGGATTTGTGCGATGCGGGTGACCGTGCGAAGCGGCAGGCGCGACACGACAGCGCGGCGCAACTTCCACAAGGCGTTTCCACCGTTTTTAACAGGTGTGCCTTCGGATATTTTATGCTTGGTGATGGCCTGTGGCAAACCTTTCAGGCCCGCTTCGTTCACGTAAAGCACGGCGTTATAACGGTACCATGGTTCAATCTCGTTATTATCAGACAAATGCGGACGAATGCAGTCGTATGCAGTATATCCGCGCGCGGCAAACAGATCTTGCCAGAAGGACAGGGGTTGTTCGTTGACGTGAAACTCCCCTCCTTGGCCTGTGACTGCTGCAGAAAAAAGAACCCGGTCAGAAGCACGTGTGAGGCTGTCTACCAGAGTTTCCGACGCGGACGTAGGCAGGTGTTCCCCTACCTCAAGGCTCTGCGCCAGATCAAACCGGCGCTCAGTAAAGACTGGTGCGGTCAAGTCAGCGGCCATGAAGTTTTCGCGTGGCACAGCCAACTGGTCGCGGTTCACATAATCACCATCAACGGCAAGGACATCGCCCACACCTGTTTTGCGCCATTCATCCAGCCAGACACCGCGACCGGAACCCAAATCTATCACAGATCCAGGCGTCAATAGAGGTCCCAGCAACCCCAGCAAGTGCTGGGCAGAACGACGCGCGCCTTGGTCAATGTAATCAAAAAATGTGTCGGAATAGATATGTGTCATGTGAAGTATGCTTTCAGGTTGCGGGGGCGGAAAAGACCCACAGTGTCATGAGAATGAAGTTCTGAACCGGCAGGATCAACGTCACCGCAATGGCAGCGATCCAGGGGGCCAGCATGAAGTAGGGGGCAACAAGGCCGGTGATTAAGGCCGAGGTGGCAAAGCCGCCAGCAATCATCAATCCAAAGCGCAGTATCTGGCTGGGATCATTCAGTTGGCGTTGAAATGTGAACCGCGCCTGTCCGGCATATTGCGCCGCTACGGCAAGGCCGAATGCCAGCGCGTTGGCGGCGCCCTGCATCAACCCTGCGCGCAAGAACACGAGGTAAAGCACCACGTAAAGCGCAGCGATCCCGACACCTACGAGCGCAAAGGAGACTATACGGTTGAACTGCATCACGCCGTTAGACCACTTTGCGCAGCGGCAACAAATCAGCACTGCGCGTGTCTTCTGATACGAAGTAGAGCGGGCGGTTCTTGGCCTCTACATAAAGGCGCCCGATATATTCGCCCAAGATACCCAGTGTCAGCAGCTGCACGCCAGAGAACAGGCTGATCACCAGCACAACAGAGGCCCAACCCGGAGCAGTTTGATAGACAATCAAAGAATGGATCACGTAAACCATCATCAATGCGGAAAAGCCGAGGCTGGCAAATGACATCCGCGTTGCGAATTTCAATGGCTTCGTGGAAAACGCAGTCATCGCATCAACGGCAAATCGCACCATCTTGCGCAGGGGGTATTTTGTCTCACCTAGTTCGCGTGACGCCCGAGCGTATTCGATCCCGATCTGGTTGAACCCGGCCCAAGCAAACATGCCCCGGACAAAACGCGCGCGCTCTGGCATAGACAGGATTGCATCAAGCGCTTTGCGGCTGACCAGCCGGAAGTCACCGGTGTCGCGGGGGATGTCGATGTCTGACATCGCGTTAAGCGCGCGGTAAAACACCCAGGCGGTCGCGCGCTTGAATACGGTTTCTCCCTGGCGTTCGCTGCGCCGCCCATAAACCACATCATAGCCCCGATCCATCATACCCATCATATCGCCAAGCAATTCAGGAGGGTCTTGCAGATCAGCATCCAGCATAAAGATGCGTTCACCTTGTGCGGCCTCAAGACCGGCTGTCAGTGCTATCTGATGGCCGCGATTTGCGGATAATTTGATGCCGCGTAAGCAGGGGGAAGATTTGCGTGCTGTCTCGATAGCGGCCCATGTTTCATCCGTGGAGCCGTCATCAACCAATAAGATTTCTGCGCGGTCCCCGTAAGGAGCAACCACCTTGGTCAGACGGTCCACCAACACGGGTATTGATGCTTCTTCGTTCATACACGGCACAACCACGGAGATCAGCATAAGGGCCACCCTATCATTCATTGTCATTCAGGTTCATGTTGAAATTTAACGATAGAATGTGTCCACATTATGAGGGAAATTGGGCTCTAAGAATTCCGTTCGCTGCGCCTGTATTTGCATCTCATGGCGATGGGTTTCTGCCGCCCCCTTCACAGCCAGTTCCTTTATCGTTTGTCGTGCTGGGCTTCGCACTCTTGCGCGCATACGGATTGTCCGCCTGTTTGACGCGGCCCTGCGCGCAGGCGTATCCATATCCAAAGCATCAAAGGACAAAAGGAACGTGTAACCGTCCCTGATCCATATGCTGGATTTGTCCGAAACGAGGTGCGCGAGCGTGCGGATCAGGCGTTGCGAACTGTCGGACTGTACGATCGGCGTGATCACGACCCGTCCCAACTGTCTGGCGGGCAGCAACAGCGTGCCGCAATTGCCCGTGCGCTCGCGATCGAACCCAGAATGCTGTTGTTTGATGAGCCGACTTCGGCGCTGGACCCTGAACTTATCAGCGAGGTTCTTGGTGTGATCCTGAAGCTGGCAGAGAACGGGGCGACGATGGTTCTGGTCACGCATGACATGCGGTTTTCACGGTGCGTTTTCAGCAATGTCGCGTGTCTCGATGCGGAAGAAATCGACGAAATTGGGGCGCCAAAGCAGGTGTTCTGCGCACCCACAAGCAAGAAATGCGCGCGGTTTGTTTCTTCCTTCGGGCACTAAGTGGCCAAAAATAAGGTAACAAGGAGAAGAAAGTGCTGAAGGATATAACGGCCATGGCTGTGGCGACGTGCGCTTTGCCAGCGGGTGACGATACCCTTCGCCTTGCGACCCGCGCGAATTGTCCAGCTTGGGAATCTGTCAACGCTGCCGGTAAGATGGACGGCTTTGATATTGATATCGGCAATGCCGTTTGCGAATAAATCCGACCGACGTTTGAGTGGACAAAACAGGCGCATCACGGGTTGCTTCCGGCGCTGCAGGCAGGACAATGACGTTGTCATTGTTTCCGCGATTTTCATCATGGCCGAGCACAAAGAGCGCATTGGTTTTTCCGCAGCCTACGCAAAGGCGCCGGCCTAGAGGCTGCACTGTCGGGTTGTCGCAATAGACCTGCGCCTGATTCAGCCAAGCCTGATCCACCTTCTGGGCGCGGCTTCGGCGCTATCGGCAAATCGGACATCTGCGTTCAGCGCGCGCGAAGCCAGTGGATAGTACGCGAAGAATTCGCGGTCTTGCCGGTGGGGTCGGGAAAGACATGGTGGTCGACGCCGTGGCCGTGCAGATAATCAGAGGCAAACGGGGTCAATTTGCCGTTGGGCTGATCTGAAACAGTCGCGAAATTGACCAAAGTTTCCTTCAGGGCCTGCGCCGGGGTAAGGTCGTCGGTCATTCCGCGATTGCCTTTAGGTCATTGTAGATCGTCGCACGGCTGACCTTGAGCAGGCGCGCGATGTATGAGGCCGCGTTGCGCTCTGATAGGGCGCCGAAACGATCAAGGGCAGCAACAAGATCCCGTCGCGTCTCACGATCCAGCGCATCAGCGTGCGTGGATCTTTCGACGCACCAATCACTGACAAAGACGTTTAGTTTTTCGTGCCAGTCGTTGCGGAAAAGCGCCTCGGGCTGCCCGCCCGTGGGGCGCGTGGGCAATAGGGCTTGGACGGCGCGTTGCAGGTTTTGCAAATCAGCCTGATCATGGTTGATACAAAGCACGAATTCGGCATGGCCTTCATCGCTGCGCATGACCACACTGATCGACCGCAGCACACTGCCGTCCCAGTTGATCTTTTCGTAGGGGCCGATGACATCCGCATCAGGGCGAAAGTCTATCTCTTGCATATTTGATGGATCACCTGTCTTGCGCTGGGAATACGGGTTCGCAATGTAGGCGATCGTTTCGGTGCGCAGATCGTGAACGACAACCTCAATCCGCCCCCCGAGGATCAGCGGCACCGCATCCGCGAGCGCCGTTGTGTTGGCCAGCAGGTGTGTGCGATCTGTCATCGTTTACCGTCCTTCTAAAATGTCATGTGTCAGATCGTTGAGATGCCACAAACCTTCACGCAAATGATCTTTTGGCAACGCAGAGCTGAAGCGGAAATGGCCTTCCACGCCAAAGCGCGCCCCGGGAATAACCAGCACGTCCTTTTCACGCAGCAGGCGCATGGCGAATTCTTCTGATCCGATGGGAAGATTGAAGCGGACAAAAGACATGGCCGACGCTTGTGGTGCCACCACATCGAACACGCCCTGATGCCGTTTGAGCTCTTCGGTGAGGATGTCAAAGCCTGTTCGGATCAGCGTGCGCGCGCGCACCTTCAGCTTGGAACGGGCGGGTTCCGCCAATGCGTGATCGGCCAGTTCCATTGACAGCATCGACGCGGAAATAGACGCATATTCATGCCGACGCCACGCGTTGCTGATCGTGCCCTCTGGCCCTACCAGCCAACCCAACCGAAGGCCCGGCAGGCCATAGGCTTTGGACATTGAGTTGACGATGAGCACCTTGTCGTAAGTGCCCCAGAAAGACGCGGTTTCGATGTCGCCTTCGCGTTCTGTGCCGGCATAGACTTCGTCGGCCACGATCCATGCCCCGACGCGATCGGCGGCGGCGATGATCTGCGCGCGATCCGTGTCTGACAGGACGCGACCGGTCGGGTTGTTGGGGTTCACCACGTGGATGATGCGGGTTTTGTCGTCTACTGCAGCGGCCAACCCGTCAGCGTCGATGGCCCAGCCGTCCTCTTCGATCAGGTCAACCCAGCGTACTTCGTTGCCGCGATTGCGTGCATTTCCCGAAATCTGTTCATAGGTCGGGCGGAAGCAGACGACGTTATCCTCCGACCTGAGCAATGTGTTCACGACGAGGGTGTTGGCTTCGGTCGCGCCTGTTGTGATCAGCACACCTTCGGGCGAGGCGTCCGGATAAAAGCCGGCGATGGTATCGCGCAACGACTGCTTTCCGTTCACTTGCGGATAATCAATCAGCGTCGACATCAGACCCGCCATATCGATCTGCGCCAGATCGACCAGTTCCTGTAGTGACAGCGGATGCACGCCGCTTTCGGAAAAGTTGTAGACGACTCCATGCTCCAGCTCTGACAGGAATTGCTCTACCCTGAACGGGTGAAAATCTGCGCTTTTCATGGATGTAACCTTTCTGGGAGCGGGGCCGTCTGTAGATCTCAAAATTGACGAAATTGTATAAAATGGATAATTTAGTCCAGAACATGCGTCAACACGCTTTGAGACCCCCGCACGCTGGATTTGGACAAGGCACAAATACAAAGCTTATTCGATTTGTCGGTGGGAGCGGATAGCGTACGTGCCGCGTCTATCGCGCAAGTAGAAGATCGCGCCCTTTCAGCTGCCGCGTCCAAGGGTGGTGACACAAATGAAGGTGGCTAGGTCTCTTTTTCAAACTAAATACATGGACTTAAGGGCTTGTTTGCAGGGGAGGAAGAGACGGCTGGCCGCGGTTGAAAATATCCCGTATTACGAGAATGTCCAGATTTCTCCACATTTCTGCCGGATTAAGAGTCTAATTCGGTTTCAAACAAAAGAGAGCCAAATACTTCGAGAATTGGCAGGAACTAGCATATTTCCCGCAATTTTCGAAATGACCCGCTCGGACCCGTGAACGTACCAACTTAGATCGGATGGAACATGAAAATACTTGTTGTCGATGATGATCCAATTGCCCTCAAGCTACTGGAAACATGCCTTGCAGACGCGGATTTTTCGGATCTGACGCTGGTTGGCACAAGCTCGGAGGCCACCGACCTCCTGAACGACCCGTTGCTGGATTTCGATTGCTTCCTTTTGGATATCTCTATGCCGGAGCGCAACGGTATAGAGATTTGTAAGGACGTCCGAAGCATTGCACGCTACCTCAACACGCCGGTGTTGATGGTCACCGGCCTTGATAATGCAAGGTCTATCCAAGAAGCCTTTGCCGCAGGAGCGACCGATTACATCACGAAGCCGTTTGAGTTTTCCGAGGTTATCGCCCGGGTCAAATTTGCGCAGCGCATGGTGGTTGAGCGTAAGGCATCTCTCGAAAGATATCTCTCTTTAGACGGAAACTACAAAAAGCCCCTGAGACAGGCTCCGAAGGCTACGTACGAAAATGCCAACTTACCGTCCTCTACAGATGTCTTTGAGGGGCAGGACGCAGCGCTTTTGCCAATGTCGGTTATGGAAAACTACGTTTCAAAGATGACTGACACCAAGGACTGTCATGTCAGCATCCGCGGCATTGTTGTAGAGAACATCAACCAGCTTTCCGGCGAGCTTAGCAAAGAGAAATTCGACGCGCTTATCAGTATCTTTGTTGAAGCCGCGAAAAAATATTCCACGGATCACCATGTGTTTTTATCGTATTTGGGCGACGGGGCATTTCTGTGTGCTGCCGACCGCGCAAAATGTGACAATTCCGCAGATCTGGAGGAGGGTATCCTTGGCTGTATGATCGAGATGGCGAAGGGAACGCAGGTTTCATTGTATTCGAAATTCGACATTACAGCCGGGCTGCCGGCGTATCTGCTTCCCTGCAAGAAGCCGAACTTTAACCGGCTATTGAAGGTGGCGATGGCCAGAATAGAAGCGCGTCGTGACGAAAAGCTGGAATTATATCGTCAATCTGCCTAGCGGCATTGTTTTGGTGATGTTGGCGATGCCGTCGCCTCATGCGCTATGATTGGCTTGATCTTGGGCGGCCCGGATTGTCGTTGGCAGATTTAGCGTTCCGGTTGTTCCCCCGTCGCAGGACATATCTCCTCGTCGATATTGCGTGCTTGGAAGCCGTGCTTGATTTGACGGCAGGTAATATGGCTCTGTGCGATTTACATCAGGGTTTCTCAGCCGCTACATCGGGCGAAAGCCGTCAGCACATAGGAGTAAGCCATGGATTTGAAGAACAAACGTGTCATCGTCACGGGGGGCAGCGACGGCATCGGGCGGCATATTTGTCTGAAACTGGCTGAAAGCGGCACGCGCCTTGCTATTCTGGCGCGCAATTCGGAACGTCTGGCCGGGGTGAAGGCGGAGTGTATTGCAGCAGGCGCAGTGGAGGTAATCAGTGTTGCGTGTGATCTTCAAAATCCTGATGAGATTACCGCAGCAGTAGCGGAGGTGACGGCAACCTTTGGCGGGCTGGACATTTTGATCAACAATGCCGGTATCTGGCACAAGACTGGTCCGCTGGACACAATCGCGCCAGAGATGGTGCAGGCAACTGTGCAAACAAATCTGACGGGGTTGATGCAGCTCACCCAAGCCGCACTTCCAGCGCTGCGGTCAAACGACGAAAGCATCATTCTGAACGTAATTTCCAAATCCGGCGTGGTCGCCCAAGCTGGACAGTCCGTCTACACCGCAACGAAATACGGTGTGCGCGGCTTTACCGAAGTTCTGAAGGCGGATGAGGAAAACACCGGCGTGCGCGTCGGCGGCATTTACCAATCCGGAACCAACACGAAAATGTTCGAGAAAGCCGGTGAAGACGTGCCCAATCACATTTTTACAGAGCCGGATGACTTGGCAGACGTGGTGGTTTTCGTGCTGTCGCGCCCTCCAAAGCTTTGGATTCACGATATCCGCATCGAGCTTTAGGCGGCTTTTAAAAGCATTGAACAAGCCTCTGGCGGAAACTAGTCTTTGAAATACATAAGCTTGCCAACGGATGGCTGGATAGGAATGACCTTGGCAATTGCCGAAACACTCGCGGCGTGTTCGACAGTGAGCTTTGGTCGCCCCCTAGCGTTTGGTAGGTCGTGTCGTTAATTTCGCTAAGGAGATACGAGATGCCAGAAGCCCTCATCGTTGACGCTGATCAGCAGCTACCGCGTGGCGATTTCAACATGCGATCTGCTCGGGGAGCGAGTGCTCTCATCGCGCTGGGCGCCGGCGCCGACGTGCCTGTCGCCGTCATTATGCGCAACGATGTGACACAGCTTGAAGTGATGCGTGCAGCAGCTTTGGCCGGTACTGTGATCGTGGCCCTGAACTGGCACGGCGCCGCCGATGAGGTGAAAGCGATCTGTGACGACAGCAATGCGAAATTTGTTATCATCCACCGGGATCTGATCGAAGGGTTGGAGCCTGCGTTGAGCGGACGCACCGTCATTGGTGTGACGCCGGGGGCATCGCTTTGCTCTGCGTATGACATCGATGCAGATGCCGCTGCTGCGGGGGCGGGCTGGCCTGAATGGGCTGATCTTGCAGACGCGCAACCACCACTGGAACGTCGGGAAATGATGCGGCCGCTGATGCGCTACACTTCCGGTTCAACAGGCGCACCAAAGGGCGTACGCCGTGTGGGGTCCGGTCCGCGCAGGGACTTCGAGCTGGTCCTGTCGCGTGTGGGTAGTGAAATGATGCAGCTAAAGCCGGGATCGCGGTTCTTTACGGCGGCTCCCATCTATCACTCCGCCCCTTCGACGCTCACAAATGCGGCGCTGGTTTCAGAGGGCGTATCAACATTTGTCGCTGCGAAATTCGACCCTGAGCCCTTTCTCGCGACGATTCAGGCGCAGCGCATTACCCACATCTATCTTGTGCCCACGATGATGAGCCGCCTGCTCAAGCTGCCAGAAGAAGTAAAAGCGCGCTACGATTTGTCATCCATCGAATATTGCGTCTCCACAGGATCGCCCTGGCCACATGATTTGAAGGTCGCGATGATTGATTGGTGGGGGCCGGTGTTCTGGGAAAGCTATGGCGCGACCGAGATCGGGTTCATGACAATGGTCTCCTCACAAGAGGCACTGGCAAAGCCGGGAACTGCGGGCCGCATGCAGATGGGGGGGACCGTACTGATCCTCGATTCTGACGGGAACAAGCTGGCCGCTGGCGAAGTCGGCGAAATCTATGCACGAATGGATGCCTTTGGCGGGTTTGACTATTCAAATGATCCCGAAAGTAGGCAGTCAGCGGAAAAGCACGGTCATTTTTCTGTTGGCGATCTTGGCTGGCTTGACGAAGACGGGTTCCTGTTCATCACCGACAGGAAAAAGGACATGATCATTTCGGGCGGGGCGAATATCTTCCCCGCCGAGATTGAGGCAGTGCTGATGCGTGCGCCTTTTATTCGGGACGTGGCTGTTTTTGGCGCGCCGGACCCCGAATTCGGGGAGCAGATCGTTGCTGCGGTTGAGCCGGCAGAGGGTTGGACACCGAATGCGGCTGAAGTGATGGCGTTTCTCGACGGTAAGCTTGCGCGCTTTAAGCAACCGCGCATTGTTGATTTTCATGACGCGCTGCCACGCGAAGACAGCGGTAAGATTTTCAAACCAAGGTTGCGTGGACCATATTGGGCAGACGCAGGCAGAAAGATTTAGCGTTCTTGTCATGCAACATGCGCGGCCCCGATCAGGGGACCGCGGCGATCCCTCACCAAAAGAGCATTGGCGCGGGCCAAAAACTGCCCCTCTATCAGCGGAACACGAAGTCATATTCAGCCACGATATGCATTGCGCGCTCGCGTACGTCTGACGCTGTCAGCCCCGGCTAGTACGGCGCGGAGCCGATACCGAAACCATCGGCGCCAGCCACTTTCCTATCGGAGAAATTGTCCGGCCCTGCGCCGCCCACGGCGCGAATGGCTTTTATACTTTCAGGGCCGCGTGCGCTGCTTTTAGACCGGCCAATGTCATCTCGTTTCCGCTGATCGCGCGGCTTGGAGCACCTTGTTGCAACAAGGCGTCGCCGTATAGTTTGGTCAGCGCGGGATCCCCGATCAAAACCAGATCCTGACCCAGCCAGTAACCACGCGCGCCAGCCAGTTCCATGCCGATCAAATAGCCTGACAGGCGCGCACGCGCTTCCGCTTGGCCAAGGTCATTTACCAGACTACCCGCTCTAAGACCGAACAGTCGGCTTGCCACCTGTTGCGGGGCGCTCATTGCGTCACTGCACGCTTCGCTAAATGCCTCATCCGACCAACCGGCACCGCTGACGCTGTGGCGTAGCACGGATTGTGTCCCTAGAAGCGAGAAGAGCTCTCCGGTCATGAAGGTGCGGAAGCTGACGATCTCTCCGGCGCTGATCTGGGCCCATATGGTGTGGGCCCCGGGCAGGCAAACTGTGCCAAAAAACTTGGGGTTCACAGCAAGAAAGCCGGCGATCTGGGTTTCCTCACCGCGCATGACATCTGCCGGAGATTTCTGCATCACGCCGGGCAGGATGCGCATATCAAGGCGCGGGTCGTTTACCTGCACCCGCAATGCGGTGTTGGCATCCGGAGGAGGGCAGGGCGCTTGGGCATAGGCGGCCTCTGCCCAACCCTGCTGCGCACCAACCATACCACAGCAAATCACCGGCACCCGACCCGTACCCAGACGGTCGCCGATCAGCTCCAGCAGCACCGGCTCGAATTCCTCTGGATTGAGCGCGGTCAGTTCTCGGTCCGACGATAGCTCTTCGATCAGCGTATCATCAGCGCCAAAAAGCCAAACCCGCAGGTGCGTCGTACCCCAGTCCGCCGCGATCCATTCCACTTCAGTCATCACTTCACTCCGTTGCGACCGCGCCGCCATCCACAGCCATCATCTGGCCCGTCATCATGCGACTTTCTTTTGCGGCAAGGAACAGGGTGGCGTCAACGATGTCGGAGGGGGAGGCTTTCAAACCCTGCCGCTCAGGATGCGCTGCTCGTGCGCTGGGGACCGGCAGAGTGCCCACATCTGCCATGACGGGATGTCGCGGCCCAGCACTGTGTTCACCTTGCGCTGATGCCGTGGCAGCCCTTTCAAGATGATGGGCATGCCAGCAGCATAGCGGAAATCTTCCGAAGGACCGTGGCCCGAAGGCAACGACAGCGGGTCGGCAGTCCGATGGGTTTTTATCAGAACCCCGACAGGTAAGCAGATTGGGGTCGAAACTAAAGAGAACGATCCGATTGCGGTAGGCAGGGCCATCTAAGGTCGGCGCGGGGCCTAGTGTTCCTCAAGCTTTTGTAGGATCGGACAATTGGGCCGTTGGTCACCGGCGCATTCACGCACCAGATGCGATAGCGTATCGCGGATATCTTCCAAATCCGCGATCTTCTGTTCAATCCGTGTAAGGTGTTCTGTTGCGATTGCGCGGACGTCTGCACTGGCGCGGTCCTGATCATCCCAGAGGGCTAACAGGTTGCGACAGTCCTCGATCGTGAACCCCAACGCGCGCGACCGTCCCAGGAACGCCAGCTTGTGCATGTCCGTATCGCGAAAGCTGCGATAGCCGTTGGTGTCACGGCGCGGTGTCACCAGACCGATGTCTTCATAGTAGCGAATGGTCTTGGCGGGCAGGCCTACTTTTTCGGCTACTTCTCCGATGTTCATCGCAAGCTCCTAATCGGCTGGTGCGGGTGTTAGCACAGGCTGTGGTGCCTTGGTGCTGCCGCTAGGTGCCGCAACCCAGCGCAAGCGCAGGGCGTTGGACACGACAAACACGCTCGACAGTGCCATGGCACCTGCGGCCAAAGCGGGCGACAGCATCCAGCCGAACACTGGATAGAATAGGCCGGCAGCGACGGGGATTAGCAGTGCATTGTATCCGAATGCCCAGAACAGGTTCTGACGGATGTTTCGCATCGTGCTTTGGCTGATGTGCAACGCACGCGCGACGCCATCCAAGTCGCCTGACATCAGGACAACATCAGCGGCCTCAATGGCCACATCCGTGCCGGTGCCGATTGCGATGCCCACATCAGCATGCGCCAATGCAGGCGCGTCGTTGATCCCGTCCCCGACAAAAGCAATTTTCTGGCCCTCGGCCTTCAGCTGCGCGATGGAGTCCACTTTGCCTTCGGGCAAGACCTCTGCCACGATGGTATCAATGCCAAGCTGTTTTGCGATGGCTTGCGCAGTGCCTTTGTTGTCACCGGTTATCATGGCGACCTTCAGCCCTAGGTTATGCAGGGATGCGATGGCATCTGCTGTGCTTGGCTTGATGGGATCTGATACGGCAATTACCGCAGCCAAACGTCCGTCAATCGCGGCATAAAGTGGTGTCTTACCCTTTTGGCCCAAGTCCTCTCCAATTGACTGCGCTGCGTTCAGCGCAATTCCTTCGCGCAGCATCAGTCGATCTGCGCCCACCAGAACCGTGCGTCCCTCGACCACAGCGCTGACCCCGTAGCCGGTGAGCGATGTGAAGTTATCGACCTGTCCCAACGGCTGCCCCTCGTTTTGCGCAGCACGCGCAATGGCTGCGGCGATGGGGTGCTCTGACTTCGCCTCGACCGAGCCGACAAGGCGGAGAACATCTGCGCGTTCAAAGCCCTCGGACACTGAGAAATCCGTCAACTCTGGCCGCCCTTCAGTCAATGTACCGGTTTTGTCAAAGGCTACCGTTTGCACATCACCCAGCCCTTGCAGGGCATCGCCACGCCGAAACAGCACGCCCAGTTCAGCGGCGCGGCCTGTGCCGACCATGATGGACGTGGGCGTGGCCAGCCCCATCGCGCAGGGGCAGGCGATGATCAAAACCGCCACCGCGGCGACCAGCGCACGACCCAACGCCGGATCAGGGCCAAGGATAAGCCACGCCACAAAGGTCAGCAGTGCCACTGCCATGACCGCAGGCACGAACCACAACGTTATCCTGTTTACCAAGTCCTGTATCGGCAGTTTGGCGCCTTGCGCCTCTTCGACCATGCGAATGATCTGAGCAAGTGTGGTGTCATTGCCGACCTTGGTTGCGCGGAAGACCAGCGCGCCGGTGCCGTTGACTGTGCCACCCACGACCTGTGCTTCAGGGCCTTTTTCAACAGGAATGGGTTCTCCGGTGATCATGCTTTCATCGACATAGGATGCACCACGCAGCACAATCCCGTCGACAGCGATTTTTTCGCCGGGTCGCAGATGGATCAGGTCTCCCTGTACGATCTGTTCAACCGGCGTCTCAACAGTGGTTCCGTCCCGTTCGACCAATGCTGTTTTGGCGCGCAAACCCACCAACTTGGCGATGGCTTGCCCGGTCCGCCCTTTTGCGCGAGCCTCCAGGTAGCGGCCCAAAAGGATCAACGTAACAATTACGGCTGCGGCTTCAAAATACACAACGCGGGTGCCTTCGGGTAGCAAAGAGGGTGCAAATAACGCAACGGTCGAAAACGCCCAAGCCGCCCCCGAGCCCAGCGCGACAAGCGAATTCATATCAGGTGCGCGCTTCAACAACGCTGGCACGCCCTTGAGATAGAACTGCCGACCGGGCCAAGCCAGCACAAGAGTGGTGAGCACGAACTGGATCGTCCAGCTGGTGCCCATGCCGAGAGTGTTCATCACCCAATTATGAATCGCCGGCACCGCATGGCTGCCCATCTCAAGGATAAACACCGGCAAAGTGAGCGCCGCCGCAAGGAACATCATGCGCCGCAAATGCGCAGCTTCGGCGGTTTTGCGGTCTTCGGCTTCCGTTGTGCGCTCCTGATCGACGATCAACGTGGCGCGGTATCCTGCTGTGGTCGCTGCGGCGGCGATTGTTTCTGGTGCGGTGCCTAATGCGTGCACTGTTGCTTCTTCGCTTGCCAGATTGACCGAAGCCGAGGTGACACCGGGGACCGCTGCCAATGCGCGCTCGACCCGCCCGACACACGAAGCGCAAGACATGCTTTCCACCGAGAAGCGAAAGGTATCTGCCTGCGCTGGATAGCCCGCATCTTGCAATGCCGCCTCAATGGCGTGTGCATCAAGGTCTGTGTTTCCGCTGACGCGCACAGTCTCATTTGCGAGGTTTACTTGTGCGTCTGCCACGCCAGTGACAGCCAGCAGCGCTTTTTCCACCCGCCCTACGCAGGACGCACAGCTCATATCGCGTACGTTAAAGGTCAGGGAACTTTCGCTGCTCATTGTGAGTCTCCATAATCCGGTTCACCTGTCACATAGGGGTTCCAGTAAGGGGAAGGTCAAGGGGCGGATGAAAGATAACCGGTAATCAGGCGGCGGCACTGTTCTTCACCGAGTGGTGGTCGCGGACCCGATTGGAAACTCTTTGCGACAAAGCTGCTCGGGAGGGCTTGGCGGCCCTCTGAAGGGGCGCTATCACGGTCCTCCGATCCCGCCTCAGGAGACAGTCATGACCCTTGCTACAGACCGCATCGCGCGCACCATTGCCGAAGACATCGGCGCAAGGGTGGAGCAGGTGACCGCCACAGTGGCGCTTCTGGATGGCGGAGATACGGTGCCCTTTGTCGCACGCTACCGCAAAGAGGCGACAGGTGGACTGGATGATACCCAACTGCGCAAACTGGCCGAGCGGCTTGATTACCTGCGTGATCTGGAAAAACGCCGCGCAAGCATTCTGGGCGAGATCACCTCGCAGGGTAAATTGACCGATGCGCTTGCACGCTCGATTGCGGCTGCTGATACGAAATCCGTGCTCGAAGACTTGTACCTGCCGTACAAGCCAAAGCGGCGCACCAAGGCGATGATTGCCCGTGAAAACGGGCTGGAGGCGCTGCTCCGTGCCATCATGGACGACCGTAACGCTGATCCGGCCACGCTGGCCGAAGGTTATCTGGGCGAAACAGTGCCGACCGTGAAGGATGCGTTGAACGGCGCGCGCGACATTCTGGTGGAAGAGCTGGGTGAAAACGCAACCCTGTTGGGCCGCCTGCGGGAATTCATGCAGCAAGAGGCGCTGATCACGGCACGCGTAACGGCAGGCAAAGAAGAAGTCGGAGCGAAATTCTCGGACTACTTTGACCACAGCGAAAAATGGTCCGCGATCCCGTCGCACCGCGCTTTGGCTGTTCTGCGTGCGGCGAAAGAAGAGATCGTGACCGTCAACATCGCGCCAGAGCCGGAGGCCGGATTGCCACGTGTTCACGCGATCATCGCGGCCGAGATTGGCATTTCGGGGCAGGGTGCAGGCGATGTCTGGTTGCAGGGTGTGGCGGTATGGGCATGGAGCGTGAAGCTGAGCCTGTCGATGTTCATGGACTTGATGACCGATCTGCGCCGCCGCGCCCATGATTCCGCTATTGATGTGTTTGCGCGCAACTTACGTGATTTGCTGCTGGCCGCGCCTGCTGGCCCGCGGGCTACACTTGGCCTTGATCCCGGCATTAGGACGGGTTGCAAAATTGCTGTGGTCGATGAGACAGGCAAGCTGCTTGATACGTCCACGATTTACCCGTTCCAGCCCAAGAACGATCTGCGCGGCGCCGAGGAAACCCTGATCCAGATGATCCGCCGCCACGGGATCGCGTTGATTGCTATCGGCAATGGCACGGCCAGCCGCGAATCCGAACGGTTGGTGGCTGATGTGATAAAGCGACTGCCCGCAGACGTGCCGCGCCCTACGCCTGTCATCGTCTCAGAGGCCGGCGCCTCCGTCTATTCCGCGTCCGAGCTTGCCTCGCAGGAATTCCCCGACATTGATGTATCCTTGCGCGGTGCAGTCTCGATTGCGCGTCGTTTGCAGGATCCGTTGGCGGAACTGGTCAAGATCGAGCCGCAGGCGATTGGTGTTGGCCAATACCAGCATGACGTGGACCAGCGCCGTCTTGCACAATCCCTTGCTGCTGTGGTCGAGGACGCAGTGAACGCTGTTGGCGTCGATCTCAACATGGCCTCTGCGCCGTTGCTGTCGCATATCGCGGGCCTTGGGGCATCGCTGGCGCAGGCTGTTGTTGCGCACCGTGATGCCAACGGCCCCTTTGCCAGTCGCAAAGCGTTGCTGAAGGTGGCGGGGCTTGGTCCCAAAGCCTTTGAGCAATGCGCAGGTTTTTTGCGGATCAACGACGGGGCAGAGCCTTTGGACGCTTCCTCGGTTCATCCCGAAGCCTACGGTGTTGCGCGCAAGATCGTGCAGGCCTGCGGGCGCGACATTCGTGCGATCATGGGTGACAGCAGCGCGTTGTCCGGCCTGCGGGCAGAGCAATTCGTTGACGACAGCTTTGGCCTGCCGACAGTGCGCGATATTCTGGCCGAGCTGGAAAAGCCGGGTCGTGACCCGCGCCCGACGTTCAAGACGGCCACCTTTGCTGAAGGAATCGACAGCATTACCGATCTGAAATCGGGTATGTCGCTGGAAGGGACCGTGACCAACGTTGCGGCATTCGGCGCATTTGTGGATATCGGCGTGCATCAGGACGGGCTGGTCCACGTCAGCCAGCTGGCCGACCGCTTTGTCAAAGACCCGCATGAGGTTGTGAAGGCCGGCGATGTTGTTCGCGTGCGTGTCACCGAAGTAGACGTGCCGCGCAAACGCATCGGACTGAGCATGCGCAAGGATGGGGGTGCGGCCTCTGCTCCGCGCAGTGCCGCGCCGGATAAGCCCAAGCAAGGCCGAACACCAAAATCCGCCAGTGCCAAACCAGCCAAGCCGGAAAGTCAGGGCGCCTTCGGGTCAGCCTTGGCCGATGCGATGAAGCGCACGTCCGGCGGGTCCTGAAACAGGTTTAACCGGATCTTGTGACTGACTGATTGATTGCGCTGCCACTCTAAGGGCCGCATTTTCATGAAGTTTTTTCAGGCTTTCATTTTGCGCGGTTTACGCTATGTTAGCGCTAACTATTTTGACATGATCCCGGGAGAATATGATCGTGAGCCTGAATGCAGAACTGATCAAGATCACTGATCGCATCGTCGCACGCAGCGCGCAAAGCCGCGAAGCCTATCTGGCGCGGATGCAGGCGGCGCGCCGTCAGGGGCCATCACGCGGGCATCTGTCGTGTAGTGGACAAGCCCATGCCTTTGCTGCCGCCGGTCCTGATCAGGGAAAGCTTGCAACAGGGCAGGGCGGTAATTTGGGCATCGTGACAGCTTACAACGACATGCTCTCGGCGCATCAGCCGTATGAACGGTATCCCACGCTGATCCGCGATGCTGTGCGTGCGAATGGCGGGACTGCGCAGGTTGCGGGTGGCGTGCCGGCTATGTGTGACGGCGTGACCCAAGGTGAGGCGGGTATGGAGCTAAGCCTGTTCTCGCGCGATGTGATCGCAATGGCGGCCGGTGTGGCGCTGAGCCATAACACATTTGATGCGGCTGTATTCCTTGGCGTCTGTGACAAGATCGTGCCCGGCCTTGTGATCGGCGCGCAAGTCTTCGGCCATCTGCCTGCTGTGTTCATCCCGGCTGGCCCGATGACCAGCGGATTGCAGAACGAAGAGAAGGCGAAAGTGCGCCAGAAATTCGCGGCTGGCGAAGTTGGGCGCGATGCGTTGATGGCAGCTGAAATGGCCGCTTATCACGGCCCCGGCACGTGCACATTCTACGGCACAGCCAACACCAACCAGATGCTGATGGAGTTTATGGGCCTGCACCTTCCAGCCTCCAGCTTCATCAACCCCGGTGCGGAAATCCGTGATGCGCTGACGGTTGAGGCCGCGCACCGCGCCCTGTCGATGAGCGATCTGGGCGAGAACTATACACCCGTTTGCGATATCCTGACGGAAAAGGCCTTTGTGAACGGGATGGTCGGTCTAATGGCCACCGGTGGCTCGACCAATTTGTTGATCCACCTGATTGCGATGGCACGTGCGGGCGGTATCATTCTTGACTGGCAGGACTTCTCGGATGTCTCCGACATCGTGCCGCTGCTGGCGCGGGTCTATCCAAATGGTCTGGCGGATGTGAACCATTTCCATGCCGCAGGCGGGCTTGGGTATATGATCGGTCAGCTGTTGAAGGCGGGGCTTTTGCATCCCGATACCAAGACAGTCGCGGGCGAGGGCCTGCACAATTATACGCAAGAGCCGTTTATGGATAACGGCACGCTTGCATGGCGTGAAGGCACAGCCGAAAGCTTGAACACTGGCATCCTGCGCCCCGCATCCGAGCCTTTTGCCAACTCCGGCGGGCTGAAGCGCCTGTCTGGCAGTCTTGGCACCAGCGTGATCAAGATATCTGCCGTGGACCCCTCCCATCATGTGATTGAGGCCCCCGTTCGGGTCTTTCATGATCAAGATGAGGTTAAAGCGGCCTTCAAAGCCGGTGAGTTTACTGGCGATGTCATTGTCGTGGTGCGCTTTCAGGGGCCAAAGGCCAACGGGATGCCAGAGCTGCATAGCCTCACACCGCTGCTGGGTATCCTGCAAGGGCGCGGCTATAAGGTGGCGCTGGTTACAGACGGGCGTATGTCTGGCGCATCAGGCAAGGTTCCTGCGGCGATTCACGTCAGCCCCGAGGCCTTGGATGGCGGGCCGATTGCTTACTTGAAGGATGGCGACATCATGCGCTTGGATGCCGCTGAGGGCACGTTGGACATCCTGACCGACGGCGTGCTGGACCGCGAGGCCGTCACCGCCGACCTTAGCCATAATCACTTCGGCACGGGCCGCGAACTGTTCGCGCCGTTCCGTAATGCCGTTGGCACTGCCGATACCGGCGCCTCAGTTTTTGGGAATTGAACGATGAACAATGACACCGCCTATATTCGTGAACTAGCCTCTCTTGCCCCTATCATTCCTGTCTTGGTGGTAGAGGATGTGGCTCACGCCGTCCCCCTTGCCGAAGCGCTGGTCCGTGGTGGTCTGCCCGTGCTTGAAGTAACCTTGCGCACAGATGCCGCGCTAGACGTGATGGCCGCGATGGCCAGCGTTAAAGGTGCGCGGGTTGGCGCTGGAACGCTTGTGACTGCAGAAGATGTAGCCGCCGCGAAGGCCGCAGGTGCCACATTCGGGGTAAGCCCGGGGTCTCCGGCTGCGTTGATTGATGCCTGCCTTGAGGCTGGGCTGCCCCTACTGCCGGGTGCCGCCACTGCCACCGAAGCGATGACGCTTCAGGCGCGCGGTTTCGAGGTGCTCAAGTTCTTCCCTGCCGAGGGTGCGGGTGGCATCAAGGCGCTCAAGGGGCTGGGCGGTCCGTTGCCGGGTATTTCATTCTGCCCGACAGGCGGTGTCACGCCACAGAACGCGCCGGACTACCTTGCCCTCACTAACGTAGTCTGCGCGGGCGGCAGCTGGATCGCGCCATCTGAGCTGGTCAAGGCCGGTAAATGGGACGAGATCGAAGAGCGCGCGCGTCAGGCCGCAGCCTTGCCGCGCTAATCTGCGGATGCCCCCAAGTGTCAAAGCCGGCTGCAGCGATGCAGTCGGCAATATGGTCGCATGACGCGCGAGGTGCCGCAGCGTTACGTGTGGAAATCGTGGCACTTTTGCAAAGTAATCGCATAGCTGGCCCAAATTAGCTGTTGTGTCATCCGGTGCTTGATGGCTGATAGTCGCGCTATGACCGAGCAAAACATCCCCAGAAAACTGTACCGCACCAGCCGGTCCTTACCGATTGCCCTTTTGCGTGCACGAGAAGCCGTGATGGGACCTCTGCGCGAAATGCTGGCCGACAGCCCTGTGAACGAACAAAAGTGGCGCGTGCTGCGCGTTCTTGAAGAGGCCGGTCCACAGGATCAGAACTCAATTGCCAAACAGGCCTGCCTGCTTTTGCCAAGCCTCACACGCATTTTGCGGGTGATGGAGGAAGACGGATTAGTCTCGCGGCAGGCTGACGAAGACGACCGCCGCCGCAGCATTGTCACCATCGAGGCGCCGGGGCTGAAAGTGCTGGAGAGCCACGCCGAAAAAGCATCGCTGTTGGTCGAGCAGTTGCGCGCGAAATACGGTGAGGACAAGTTCGAGAAGTTGCTCGATCTGCTGGAAGACCTGCAATCTGTTAACGCAAAAAACTAGCTTTCCGTTTCTGGACTATGTCGCTGACCAGCAGGGCCGACATATTTGAGCGTCAGTTCCTCAGGGGCTCCACTGCCGTCATACATGAACGGCAAGATGCCTGTGCGCCAGCATTCCGTACATCCGGTCAATTACGGCTTTGTGGCCGTCGCCTTTGGCAAGGTCGATGAAATCGTCAGGCTCGTCGGCCAGATCAATGCTTTCGACCGGCGCATCGCAGGTGGTGCCGCGTGTGACATCACCAGAGCGTCTGGGGGCAGAGATGATCAACGGTACCTTCACCGATTGTTCGTGGAACAGGTCTTTTCCATCCGGCCAGTGATCGCCCGGATAATCACCATGATCCGAGGTCAGCACAATCACCGTTTCTGTCGCTTCCAGATGGTCCAGAAGGCACCCCAGTTGATCATCGCATTGTTTGATCAGTCCCATGTCGGGCGGGATTACCTTTTCACGCACCTCGTCGCGCTGGAACGCCTGCGCGATCTTGTTGCCCATATACGCGCCAAAGGCGGGGTGGGGGTCTTTCTGTTCGACAGTATAACGATGGGCATCCGGTACGTGATCGGGTATGGTAGGGGGCAGGGACGATGTAGGGCCAACGCGGCTTGATCAAGCGGACATGCGCGCACCAAGGGCCTTTGGCTTGCTCCATCAGCGCAATGGTCTCCCTCGTCAGAGGTAAGAATAACCGGTAACGGATTTTAAAGTGGCAAAGCGTTGTATCAATGACGCAATCAGGTGCTGATCTGGCATGAGGGATAATCCGCCCTTGGTTCGAATCATGCAACAGCGCTATCAATAGGGCCGCTGTGGGGGCGATTTTGACAGGATTGTCCGATGGTTAGACACGTCGCCGGCGCAGTATTCGCGTTCGCAGTATCTCTTTTGTTAAGTGCCCCTGTGGCAGATGCTGCTGAGCGCCAGAGCCTTGGTTTCGGACGTCTTCTAAGCAATGACTATTTCGGCGACGGTAAAGACCGTTGGCGTACCGGATCATGGACACTGTCGAAGGTTTGGGGATCTGAATGGAACGGGCAGGCGCCCGGCACATTCGGCGATCTGATTGAATTGCGCATTTCTTCGGAAATTCTTGCACCCGATAATTTGAACAGACCTGCGGCAGGTGACAGGCCCTATGCCGGCGCGTTGTCTGTTGGCGCACATACGCACTTCCAATGGCAAGGTCTTGAGACGGCTGTGGGTGCTGATCTGGTGATGACGGGGTCGGGCACGGGGCTTGGCAGTTTTCAGCGTGCTGTTCACAAGGTTCTGGGTGTGCGCAAGCCTTCTCATGATACGCTGGACCGCCAGATTGATGGCGGCATACATCCGACGTTTGTCGGAGAGTTGGGGCGCAGCCTATCACTTGCGCCCGGCGTGCAGGCACGCCCCTTTCTGGAAGGTCGCGCGGGAGCAGAGACACTGGTGCGCGCCGGTGTCGACATCACCTTTGGCACAGTTGGAACCGGCGAATTGCTTGTGCGCGAAAGCGTGACGGGCCACCGCTACCGCGTGATTACGGATGATGCCACCACCGGCTTTTCCTTCCTGCTAGGTGCCGACATCGCCCACGTCAGTGACAGTATTTTTCTGCCCGAAGATCGCGGGTATGAGCTGACCGACAGCCGTGACAGGTTGCGCGCAGGCCTGCATTGGCAGGGCCATGGGGCGGCTGCATTCTATGGCGTGACTTATTTGGGTGAAGAATTCAAAGCCCAAAAAGAAGGTCAGTTTGTCGGCTCTATCCGGATCGACCTCAGCTTCTGAGGGGGTCAATCCGCAACACACAAACTGAAACCATCATTCTCTCTTTTCAGAACCGCTCTGCTTTGTTAACTGTTATTCAATAAAAAAATAATGAGGCAGGCGAAGCAGTAAATGGGAACGGGCTTTAAAGGCACGTTCGTCATCTCCTGGTCGCAAACGGAAATTGATGGTCTTGATGCTGCACCCGTGCAGTCATTGAGCGTAGGTGCCGCATGGGCATGGCGTGGGGACGCTGTGCGTGTTGATGGGCCATCAGATGTTTTGCGGCTGGATGAGGCGGACGGAACAGAGAATTTGCGCAAGCGCGCGGCACGTATGGTGCACCGTCTTGTCGGTGCAGCGCTTGAACGTGATCCGTCGGGACGTGCATTGGATAAGGGGGGCGAAAATTCGCCCCTGATGGACAACAGTTTTGTCGTTACCGACGGTGGCAAAAGCTATAGCGTGACACTGATCGAGGTCGGCGGCGGCAGCCAGCCCTTGCTTATGTTTCTGAACGAAATGCCACCGCGCAATTGCGATCTATGGATTGTGCACCATACGTTGGGAACGACGCGGCCGAGCGATGTCGGCCCCCAGCAAAGCGGTGTGATCTGCTTTACGCCCGGCACCCGCATCCAGACGGATACCGGTGTGCGGATGGTCGAAGAACTGCGCGAAGGGGATTTTGTTCAAACAAAGGACAATGGTTTGCAGCCATTGCGCTGGATCGGTAAGCGTCGAATGAGCGGCGCGCGCTTGTTCGCGATGCCAAGGCTGCGGCCGATCAGGATTTCTGGCGATGCGCTGGGCTTGGACCGGCCTGACGCGGATTTGCTTGTCTCGCCCGAACACAGGATGTTGATAAAGGGCGCCGCTGCGCAGAGCCTGTTCAATACATCCGAAGTGTTGGTGGCGGCAAAAGATCTCATCAACGGAAAGACGATCACCGTTGATACCCAAGTGCGCGAGATCACCTATATTCACGTTTTGCTGGATCAGCACCAGATTGTCTGGGCCAATGGCTTGGAAACGGAGAGCTTCCATCCGGCCTCCGCGGCGCTGGGGACGCTGGAAATGAGTGACAGGCTGCGTCTGTTGGCCGGCTATCCAGATCTGGAATACGATCCACATACCTACGGTAGCTTCGCACGCCGGACGCTGTCACCCTCGGAGGCAGCAATCCTGAACCATGCGGCCTGAATTGCTGGCCGCATGGACGTAGTGGTTTAAACTTAGATGCTGGAAAAAGCTGGCCCGGTCAGCTGTCTTTGCGCGCTTCGATCAATGTCTTGATCACATTTTTCGCACTGTCGCCTGCCCAGTCTGCGTCACCGCGCAGGCGCGCAATTTCACGGCCTTCCGGGTCTATCAGAACGGTGATTGGCAGTCCGAAAATACCCATCTGACTTGCAAGCGCCTGTTTTGGGTCTTGGTGGCGGGGCAGGTTGGTGATGCCAACCTCTTCGAAGAATTTCACAATGCCCTGAGGAGAGTTGCGCCCCGTGGCGATTGTCAGAACCTCAAAGTCATCACCGCCGAAGTCTTTTTGCAGCTCGGACAGGTGCGGCATTTCCTTGCGGCACGGTGCGCACCATGTTGCCCAAAAATTCACCAGCACATACTTGCCGCGGTAATCTTCCAACGATGCACGACCGGCCCCGTCGGCAAGCTCGAATGATGCGCCCGACGTGGCCTTGGGCACTTCATGCACCACCAGTTTTTTCAGGTCCCCTTCCAGCAGCGGCACGATGATATCGGCATCCGCAGCCAGCGCAGGGTTTGCACCTGTTGTCAGGGCCGTATAGACGAGGACAAGCAACAGTTTCTTCATGGGTCCCTCCGGGGAATAGGCAAATGACAGACAAGACTTCGAACAAAATGTGGGGCGGCCGTTTTGCCGCTGGTCCGGACGCGATCATGGAAGCAATTAATGCCTCGATCAGCTTTGACAAGCGGATGGCTGCCCAGGATATTGCCGGGTCTCGTGCCCACGCAGCCATGTTGGCTGCTCAGGGTATCATCAAGGATAGCGACGCCGAGGCGATACGGGAAGGCCTGCTCACGGTCTTGTCAGAAATCGAAGGCGGAAGTTTCGAGTTCTCGACAGCGCTTGAAGACATCCACATGAATGTAGAGGCGCGCCTGAAAGAAGTGATCGGGGAGCCTGCAGGCCGTCTGCACACTGGCCGGTCGCGAAATGATCAAGTTGCGACTGATTTCAAGCTTTGGGTACGTGACCAGTTTGATGCTGCCGAAGAGGCGCTGCTTGCGCTGATCCGCGCGCTTTTGTCTCAGGCAGAGGCGGGCGCGGATTGGGTCATGCCGGGCTTTACGCATTTGCAGACCGCCCAGCCAGTCACGTGGGGTCATCACATGATGGCCTACGTCGAGATGTTCGGCCGCGATCTGAGCCGCATGCGTGATGCACGTGCGCGTATGAATGAAAGCCCGCTGGGCGCTGCCGCGCTCGCCGGTACATCCTTTCCGATTGACCGCGAGATGACAGCGAAGGCGCTGGGCTTTGACCGCCCTGCGGCCAACAGCCTTGATGCAGTCAGCGATCGTGACTTCGCGCTGGAGTTCCTTGGGGCCGCCAGCATTTGCGCCATGCACCTGAGCCGGTTCGCAGAAGAGCTGGTGATCTGGTCCTCCGCGCAGTTCCGGTTCGTGACCCTGTCTGACCGTTTCTCTACCGGTTCCAGCATCATGCCCCAGAAGAAAAATCCCGATGCGGCAGAGCTGATCCGCGCGAAGATTGGCCGGATTTTCGGCGCCAACGTCGCGCTGATGATGGTGATGAAGGGACTGCCGCTGGCTTATTCCAAGGACATGCAGGAAGATAAAGAGCAGGTATTTGACGCCGCCGACAACCTCATGCTGGCACTTGCCGCTATGGAGGGGATGGTGCGCGACATGACTGGCAACCGCGAAAATCTGGAAGCGGCAGCAGGCAGCGGCTTTTCCACGGCGACCGATCTGGCCGATTGGCTGGTTCGTGTGCTGGGCCTGCCGTTCCGCGACGCGCATCACATCACCGGATCACTGGTCGCCATGGCCGAGGCGCAGGGATGTGATCTGCCCGATCTGACGCTTGAGCAGATGCAATCCGCGTATGAGGGGATTACCCAAGACGTATTCTCCGTGCTTGGTGTGGACAATTCGGTAAACTCGCGCATGTCTTATGGGGGAACCGCGCCCGCGCAGGTGCGTGCGCAGGTCGCCCGCTGGAAGGAAGTGCTTGGATGAAGAAGCTGATGGTTTTGGTCGCCTTGCTGGTCGCCGCCTGCGGTGTGGATGGTGAGCCCGTCCAGCCATCAGGTGGCGTGAATGTCTCCCTCTCGCCTTCGGGCGTAGGGCTGGGGGCAAATGTTGGCTTGACCAAAGGCCCGTTGCGGGTTGGACTGGGACTTTGAAGTTCGCCGGTGCATTCGTTTTGCTGCTTCTGACAGCTTGCGGTCCAACGCTAACACATGTGCCGCGTGAAGTTTCGCCACATCAGCAGCCAACGGTTACAACGCCGGGTGTGCATGTGTCTGGCTATGCCAATGTCGGCATGACGCGGAGGTTCTGATGTCCGTCTCCAGAATGATCTATCTGGCGCTTGCAGTCTGGGGTGCCATTCATCCGATGTACTATTTTGTTCAGTGGTTTCAGGAAAACGGCTGGGACATCATGGCAATGGTGGACGCATGGCACACTAATTCGGCTTCCAGCGGTCTTGTCTGGGATCTGACAATTGCCGCCATCGCGCTTACCGTCTGGATCTTCGTCGAAGTCGCAACACGCCGCAACTGGGGGGCTTTAATTGCAATTCCAGCCACTTTTTGTATCGGGGTAAGCTGCGGCTTGCCGCTCTATCTATTTCTGCGTTCGGCACCTGTCCGTTAGGGCGGGGTCACGTCTAAAAGGCAAAACAATCATGGATCACTTCCTGTATCGTGACGGCACTTTGTATGCCGAAGACGTCCCCGTCGCCGAGATCGCGGCAGCAGTCGGGACACCGTTCTACGTCTATTCAACGGCGACGTTGTTGCGCCATTACCGCGCCTTTGATGAGGCGTTGTCGGGCATGGATCATCTCGTCTGCTATGCGATGAAGGCCAACTCCAATCAGGCGGTTTTGCGCACTTTGGCGCAGGCGGGTGCGGGCATGGATGTTGTCAGCCAGGGCGAATACCTGCGTGCAAAGGCTGCCGGGGTCCCCGGTGACCGCATTGTGTTTTCGGGGGTGGGTAAAACTGCCGAAGAAATCCGCATAGCCCTTGAGGGCGGCATCCGGCAGTTCAACGTCGAGAGCGAGCCAGAGATGGAAGTGCTGAACTCAGTCGCGCTCGAACTTGGGAAGGTCGCGCCGATCACCATTCGGGTGAACCCTGACGTAGATGCCAAAACCCATGCGAAAATTGCGACCGGTAAATCGGAAAACAAATTCGGCATCCCGATTGCGCGCGCGCGCGAAGTCTATGCCATGGCGGCGTCCCTGCCCGGATTGCAGGTTATCGGGATCGATGTGCACATCGGATCACAGCTGACCGATCTGGCCCCGTTCGAACTGGCCTACCAGAAGGTAGCAGAGCTAACCAAACAGCTGCGCAATGACGGCCACACGATCACACGGCTGGACCTTGGCGGCGGTTTGGGCATTCCCTATTACGCCAGTAACGAAGCACCACCATTGCCCAGCGATTACGGCGCGATGGTCGAGCGGACGCTTGGGCACCTTGATTGCGAGATCGAGATCGAGCCGGGCCGCTTGATCGCTGGCAACGCGGGCCAGATGGTCAGTAAGGTCATTTATGTGAAATCTGGCGAAGGCCGCGATTTCTTGATCCTCGATGGCGCCATGAACGATCTTATCCGCCCTGCGATGTACGACGCACATCATGATATCGTGCCGGTGGTTGAGCCTGCGGCCGGTACTGAAAAACAGCCATACGACATCGTCGGGCCCGTTTGCGAATCCGGCGACACATTTGCCAAACAGCGCGATATGGTGCCGCTGGCGGCAGGTGACCTTGTCGCCTTCCGGAGTGCCGGTGCTTACGGTGCTGTCATGGCGTCAGAGTATAATTCGCGGGCCCTCATTCCCGAGGTTCTGGTGCACGGGGATCAATTTGCGGTTATCCGCCCACGCCCGACCTTTGACGAAATGATAAATCGGGATACCATACCTGCATGGCTTGAGGCGCATACCGCGACCTGAGTGCCTACCTGAGAGGTCAATATGGTCCAGTTTACCCCCGAAGATCTGAAGCGCACGTTTCACGGTTTGCGCCGTCCGCTTTGGCTGACACGTATGGGGATGAGGGCAGAAGTGGCAGTGCGCTGTCTGTGGCCTTTGATGACCGTGATATTGCTGGCTTTAGCTGCTGCGATGTTTGGTCTGCATGAGGTGCTGGCGCTCGAAGGGCTTTGGCTCGCTTTGGGGGTCATTGCGGGCGCGGGCCTTTGGGCGCTTATTTATGCAATGCGGCATTGGTCCTGGCCGTCCGATGCGGATGCCTTGACGCGTCTCGATGGCAGCCTTGAGGGGCGGCCTTTGACGGCACTTTTGGATGATCAGGCGATTGGTGGCGGTGATGATGCCTCCGCCGCAGTTTGGCGCGCGCACAAGCGCCGCATGGCCGAGCGCGCGGCCGCTGCCCGCGCCGTGCCCGGAGATCTGCGGGTGTCAACGCGCGATACCTATGCACTGCGCTATGTCGCGGTCCTGGCTTTTGGCATGGCGCTGCTGTTCGGATCGGTCTGGCGCGTCGGAACCGTGGCGCAAATGGCTGGCGGTGGTAGCACCGATCTGGCCGCCGGTCCGGTGTGGGAAGGCTGGGCAGAACCGCCACGCTACACCGGCAAGCCGACACTGTACCTGAATGATTTGGCCGAAGGCCCGCTTGAGCTGCCGGTTGGGACGCTGATCTCCATGCGCCTTTATGGTGAAGTGGGCGCACTGGTTGTGAATGAAAGCGTTTCCGGTGCATTGCCGCAGGTTGATCCCGAAGTGCCGCCAATGATGTCGCATGATTTCAAGGTCAACCAGAACGGTAGCATTGTAATTGAAGGGCCTGGCGCACGCACATGGGATGTCACCGTGCGTGCGGATGAAGCGCCTGAAATCATGATCCTCGGTGCGCCGGAGGTCGCGGCGTTGGGTGAAATGCGGCTGCCTTTCGCTGCTAAAGATGACTACGGCGTAGAGGCGGGTGAGGCGCGGATTATGCTTGATCTGGCATCTGTTGACCGCCGCTATGGGTTGGTGGCCGAACCGGATGAACGCAGCGAGATCTTAGTCCCTCTCCCGATGCCCGTTGCGGGTGATCGCGCGGCGTTCGAAGAAAACCTGATTGATGACTTCTCCGAGCACCCATGGGCCAACTTGCCCGTGACTGTTGCAATGACCGCCTTGGACGCGGCCGAGCAGCAGGCACAGACGGCGCCGATGCAGATGATCTTGCCGGGCCGCAGGTTCTTTGATCCGACGGCTGCGGCAGTGATCGAAATGCGCCGTGATATCTTGTGGAGCCGCAGTAATGCACGGCGCACAGCTCAGGTCTTGCGCGCTATCAGCTACCTTCCGCAAAATGCATTCCGGTCCGAGACCACGGCACTGCGCCTGCGCAAGGTGATCGGGCGGATTGAAACTTTGGCCCGCTTTGGTTTTGAAGAGGAAAACCGCAATAAGCTGGCACAGGATATGTGGGATCTGGCGCTCGAGCTAGAAGAGGGCGATCTTGAAGACGCCAGAGAGCGGATGCGCCGCGCGCAAGAGCGCTTGAACGAAGCGATGAAGAATGGCGCTTCGGAAGAAGAGATTGCGGAACTGATGCAGGAACTACGCCGTGCCACCGAAGACTTCATGCAGCAATTGCAGCGTGAGCAAGCCGAGCGGCAAGATGGTGAACAGCAACAAGGCCAGCAGCAGCAAGGCGACTCCATGCAGATGACGCAGGATGATCTGCAACGCATGATGGACCGCATTCAGGAGCTGATGGAGCAAGGCCGCATGGCCGAAGCCGAGCAAGCGCTGCGTGAGCTGCAAGAGATGATGGAAAACATGCAGGTGACCCAAGGCCAACAAGGCGAAGGTGGCCAGTCTCCGGGGGAACAGGCGATGGAAGGCCTCGCCGAAACCCTGCGGGAACAGCAGGGCCTGAGCGATCAGGCTTTTCGCGATCTCCAAGAGCAGTTCAATCCAAATGCCCAAGCGGGTGAAAATCAAGGCAACGAAGGCCGCAATGGTGGCCAAGGCCGCGGCGAAAGCCATGAGGGCCAGCAGGGACAAGGCGACGGACAGCAGGACCAGCCAAACGGTGAACAAGGTGGCGGCGGTGAACAGCGGCCCGGTGAGGGTCAAAGCCAAGGTCAGGAACAAAGCCTTGCCGAACGCCAGCAGCAATTGCGCGACGAGTTGAGCCGTCAGGAGGGCCGTATGCCCGGCCAAGGAACGCCAGAAGGTGACGCCGCGCGTGATGCGCTGGACCGTGCTGGACGCGCCATGGACAATGCCGAACAGAACCTTCGCGATGGAGCTTTGGCAGAAGCGATCGACAACCAATCCCAAGCGATGGAGGCCTTACGCGATAGCATGCGATCACTCGGTGAGGCATTGGCGGAAGAGCAGCGCAACCAGCAACCAGGGCAGGGAAGTCAGGAAGGCGACCGGCGCGCAGAAAACCGTGATCCGCTGGGGCGTAGTCAAGGCAGCAACGGGGCAACCGGCAGCGATAACGAAGCCGATCTCAACGGAGATGCGCAGAGCCGCGCGCGTGAATTGCTGGACGAAATCCGCCGCCGTTCAGGTGAGGCCGCGCGGCCGGAAGTCGAGCGTGACTATCTCAACCGCCTGCTGGACCGGTTCTGAATACCTTAAAATGGGCGTGGCTGACAGCGGCGCTTTAGTTTTCGCTGTCCTGAGCCACTGAATCCAGAGATTTCAGTGCGCTTTGCAAGCCATTGTCGAGCCAGACACGCAGTTGGTCGACCGTAAAGGTATAGCTGTCCAGTGGGCCTTTCAGCGCGGGTACGGATTCAGCCAGACGCGGTGCAATGACATAAAGCACGCCGAGAATGATGAATATCATAAGGACAGTTAAAAATCCGACGCGGAAACCACGACGCGCGCGCCGATAGGTCGGGGCTTCGATATCAGGGCCAACATCGGCGGCTCCAGCACCCGTGCGCGCACTGCTGGATCGCAGGGTCGAATTGATTTCTTCGATATCAGGAAGCAGATCGCGGCGTGAACCCAAGGCAGCGGCTGCTGCGGCGTCCGGAACAACCTCTGCGGCTTGATCGTCAAAATCCTCTTGCCCGCGCAGACGCGCCATCCGGTCACGCGCCTCGTTGGCACGGCGTTCTGACGCCTCTTGTGGTTTTGGATCTTCAAGGTCCATGCCCAAATCAGGTTGGCTCTCCAAGCTCGCTGTTCGGTTGGCAAAGCGTGCCGCTTGTTCGGCCTCGGCCTCTTGCCGCAAGATGTCAGCCACAGCGGGATCAAGCTGCTTACGCTCTGGGGCAGGCGGCGCGGGAGGAGGAGGGGGGGGCGGCGGAGCGACCTCTTCATCTGCCGTTGGCAGATCTTGTGCATCGACATCTTCGTCGGGCGTATTGTCAGGATGGTGTTGAAACCATGTCTGGCCACAGTTTGAACACTGCACATCGCGGCCTGCGGTGGGCAGAACCTCGTCGGGCACTTCGTACTGTGCATCGCAATTTGGACAGATAAGTCTCATCTAACGCCCCGAAAAATCGGTCTTTGACCCGTTTACCACTCAATAACACTACCATAAGAGTTAACCGATGGCGCGAAAAGTGCAATCTGGTCCGTTTGGCATATGCGCATGGATTGAAACCCAAGCGATGCTCAGGCACAACAGGCCAACCAAAAGGGGCGAGCCGTGATCGAGCTGGAAAATGTGGCCTACAGCTATGGTGGGGGGGAGTTGTTGTCCGACATCTCGCTAAAGCTTGCGCCCGGATCTTTTCATTTTCTCACCGGACCTTCAGGTTCGGGAAAGACAACATTGATGAAACTGTGCTATGGCGCGTTGCTGCCAACAGCCGGTCACGTGCGCCTGTTTGATCGGGATGTCCGCACGCTGACCCGCGACGATGTCGCGTTGTTGCGCCGTCGCGTGGGCGTGGTGCATCAGGATTGCCAGTTTCTTGACCATCTGCCCGTTTCCGAAAACATTGCCTTGCCGCTGCATGTCTCCGGCCGCAGCGCCGAGGCGCAGGGCGAGGATCTGGGCGACTTGATGCATTGGGTCGGTTTGACCGAACGCGCCGCTGCACTGCCCCCGGAATTGTCCGGAGGCGAACGCCAGCGCGCGGCCCTGGCGCGGGCAGTGATCATGTCCCCTGATGTCGTGCTTGCGGATGAGCCGACGGGGAATGTCGATTGGGATATGTCCCAACGCTTGCTGCGCCTGTTGATCGAGCTGAACCGTATGGGCAAGACCGTGCTTGTTGCCACCCATGACCTGAGCCTGATCCGCGCCACCAAGGCGCATGTGCAAGCGCGGGTACTGCGGATTGCTAACCGCCGTATCCAACTGGCGGGGGCAGACCTGTGAAGCAGTTGCGGGCCATCATTCAACGTTTGATACATTCGGATGCGCAAGCAGACCGTGTTGTGCCACCTTCCGGTTTTACCGCGCAGCTGACTCTGTTCGCTGCCGGCGCGATGGCCTTTCTGGCGGTGTTTGCGCTGGCGATGTCATTGGCAGCAGGCAGACTTGCCACCCAATGGGCGGAAGAATTGGCCCGTTCCGCTACGATCCGTATCGCGGCACCTGCCGAACAGCAGCAGGCCCAAACCGATGCGGCCCTACGTATTCTTGAAACGACCAAGGGCGTCGCGCAAGCGCGTGCTTTGAGCAATGAGGAGCAGGCGGCACTGCTTGCCCCTTGGTTCGGGGCTGAGTTGCAGCTTGATGCTTTGCCTGTGCCACGGCTGATTGAAGTGATCGAGACGTCTGAGGGAATGGATGCTGCGGGCCTGCGGCTGAGGTTGGCGGCAGAGGTACCGGGGGCGGTGCTGGACGATCACAGTCGTTGGCGCGAACCGCTGGTTAAGGCGGCCTCGCGGCTGCGCATGCTGGGCTGGGCCTCGATCCTTTTGATTGCGGCTGTGACGGCGGCGATGGTGACATTGGCGGCAAATGCTGCTCTTGCGGCGAACGCACAGGTGGTCGCAGTGTTACGGCTGGTTGGTGCGACCGATGACTACATTGCGCATGCATTCATCCGCCGCTTTACCCTGCGTGCGCTGATTGGGGCCGCTGCAGGTATGGTGCTGGGAATGATCGCAGTACTGTTCATGCCGCGGGGGGGCGATGAAACCGCGAGCTTCCTGACAGGACTTGGCTTTCAGGGCGCGCACTGGTTGATGCCCCTGCTGATACCGCCATTGGCTGCTGCCGTGGCATTTGCAGCAACCCGTTTGGCCGCGCGGCGTACTTTGGAAGGATTGTCATGAAACTCTTGCAGTGGGTCCGCTCGATCCTTTTTTCTACACAGGCGACGATCATGTTACCGATCATCGGGTTGCTTTATGCACCCTGGGCAATGGTTTCAAAGCGCGGCGCCTATGCGGGGTGCCGCGCCTATGCACGCTGGGTGATCTGGACGGCGGGGTGGATGATAAACCTACGCTGCGAAGTGCGTGGTACGCCACCAACAATCGAGGCGCTGGTGGCGGCGAAACATCAGTCATTTCTTGATATCCTGATGATCTATAACGCGCTCCCTGCGTCCAAGTTCATCATGAAAAGCCAACTGCGCTATGCGCCGTTTCTGGGCCAGTACGTCACAAAAATGCAGTTCGTTTTCGTAGATCGCGGCAAACGCGGTGCGGCGATCACAAAGATGCTGTCGGATGTAAAAGCAGGGCTGCGCGATCCGGGCCAACTGGTGATTTACCCTCAAGGCACGCGCTCTGCTCCGGGCTCTCATATGCCCTATAAGGTTGGCACCGCAGTGCTTTATGAGCAACTTGGGCAGCCTTGCTATCCCGTTGCAACAAACGCGGGCGTTTTTTGGCCACGTCGCGGGCTATACCGCCGCCCCGGTGTTGCCGTGGTTGAGTTTCTTGATCCAATCCCGTCAGGTCTGGATCGACATGCGTTCGTCGCGGAATTGGAAAAGCGGATTGAAACCGCGTCAGACGCTTTGTTGGAAGAAACTGGCGTCGCGCACCTGTATCATAAGAACTAGGCTTTGGCGTATCGCCGCTGTTTCTGCGCCATCATAAGTGTAACCTGCTGATGCCCGGTTACGCCTAGCATATGCGTGGATGCAGATCGTTGGAACGGTTTGGGGCAGGCCTTGTCTCAAAGCCTGCCCCGGTGTCCTAAGACATGATTACATGTGGATCGCGCCATCGCCACAAGCAAGCGCTGCTTCGCGCACCGCTTCTGAATAGGTCGGGTGCGCATGGCATGTCATGGCGATGTCTTGAGCAGAGGCGCCAAATTCCATCGCAACGCATATTTCATGGATCAATTCACCAGCCGAAGGGCCGATAATGTGGCAGCCCAGAATGCGGTCTGTGTCTTTATCTGCCAGCAGCTTTACAAAACCGTCACCGGAAAAGTTCGCCTTTGCACGGGCGTTGCCCATAAAGCTGAACTTGCCGACCTTATAGGCCCGACCAGCGGCTTTGAGCGTCTCTTCCGTTTCGCCGACATTGGCGACTTCGGGGTGGGTATAGATGACGCCGGGGATAACGGAATAGTTCACATGACCGTGCTTGCCCGCGATATGTTCAGCGACGGCCATGCCTTCGTCTTCGGCTTTATGCGCAAGCATTGGGCCTTCAATGACGTCACCAAGGGCGTAAATCCCTTTGACAGACGTCTCCCATTGGTTGTTCACGGCGATCTGGCCGCGCTTGGTCATGGTGATGCCCAAGGCATCGAGGGCAAGGCCATCGACGTAAGGGCGGCGACCCGTCGCAACCAGCACAGTGTCTGCATCAATAACATGCTCGGAGTCATCGCTGCGCAACTTGTAGGTGACTTTGGCCTTCGATTTGGTGGCTTCCGTCTTTTGTACAGCTGCCCCCATGATGAAAGTCAGACCTTGCTTTGTCAGCATCTTCTGGAATTGACGGCTCACTTCGGCGTCCATACCGGGGGTCACATGGTCAAGATATTCGACCACGGTTACCTCAGATCCAAGGCGCGCATAAACAGAACCGAGTTCGAGTCCGATCACACCCGCTCCGATCACGACCAGCTTCTTTGGCACTTTGCCAAGCTCTAGCGCACCGGTCGAAGTCACGATGATCTTTTCGTCGACCTCAACACCCGGCAGGCTTGAAGGTTCGGAGCCTGTTGCGATGATGATCTTCTTGGCGGTGTGCACATCATCGCCAACTTTCACTTTGCCCGCTTCGGGAACGGTAGCCCAGCCTTTAATCCAGTCGATCTTGTTCTTTTTGAACAGGAACTCGATTCCCTTGGTGTTGGTGTCGACGGTGGACTGTTTGTACTTCAGCATCTGCGGCCAATCGACAGACGGGCTTTTGCCCTTCAGGCCCATTTCTGCAAAGTTATGCTCTGCTTCATGCAGCATGTGGCTGGCGTGCAGCAGCGCCTTGGACGGGATACAGCCCACGTTGAGGCAGGTGCCGCCCAATGTGTCACGTCCTTCGACGCAAGCGGTTTTCAGGCCGAGTTGAGCACAGCGGATGGCGCAGACATAGCCGCCGGGGCCGGAGCCGATGATGATGACGTCATAGTCGGACATGAAGTTCTCCTTTGGAAAAATCGGGTGTCACATAGGGCATACTGCGCGCGCACCGCGCAGATATACGGTGAAAAATCATAAAAGTGCTGCCACCAGCATGGCCAGCGTGGATAGAAATCCTGCAAACCAGATGAGGGAGCGCCAAGGCATCCACCCCATTACATAGGCCGGAACATAGGCCACGCGCGCCGCGAGATAGGTCACGGAGCAGATGGCTGTAAAGCCGGTATTCTGGCCAGACATCTGGATGACACCCACAGCGATGGCAAAAAGGATCAGCCCTTCGAAATGGTTGTCAAACGCACGGCCAAGGCGGGCGGTTTTGGGTGACATCGGCCTGTTCGGCTCGCGGTCGCGGGCGGACATCGTGTAACCGCTGCCCAGCTCCAGATTGGCGGGCACAGCATACAGACCGAATTGCAAAAATTGCAACAGGGCGGCAAGAGTGAGGGCGGTAAGCTCGATACTCATCAGGCTGTTTCGATGAAGAAGTGGCTGGCGTGGGTGACGGTGTTTGCATCGTCGGAGTGCAGCGCGTTCGAGCGGGTGATCCACGCTTCGGCCCGCGCACGGTCATTGACGTTCAGCAGGACGAAAGCATGTGTCATGCTGTCGGCATCGCGCCAGATTTGCAGCACGCCAAGACCCGCGTCGCGGCGCGCTTCGTCATCGGCAGCGAAGGCGGTTTGCCATGCGGGTAAGTCGGTGACGGTGTAGTGAACGATGAGTTGCATGTCGGTATCGCCTTTCACGGAGTCTTTAGCGCTTTGATTTCCGCACCTGTAAAATAGGGTATAGGTGGTAATAGTCTGAACCCGTCAGGTTTTTGTAAACCGTCAGAGCTGCGAACGAGAGATACATCAAGACGGGAACCGCGAGCACCTCATTTTGATATGCTGCGGGCGCAAAATAGAATATTGCCAGCAGGCTAGCGAAAAGGGCAATTGGAAGAACGTGCCCCTTCCAGATTTTATAGCCCCATGACAATTCCATATCCTCGTGGATAGTGAGGAAGATTAACACGCAGCACAAAGCACGTACGACTAAATGAGGGATGGTCGTGGCCTCTCCCAGCATACCAAAAATGATGCAGATTGCGGCAACAGTGCCGCAACCGTAAAGAGCGAGCCTCAGTTTGAGGCGGTTCCGCATGGCACCCATTGATGGTGCTGTTTGAGACACCTACAAATCCATCAACAAGCGGCGCGGATCTTCCAGTGCTTCTTTTACGCGCACAAGGAAGGTCACGGCGCCTTTGCCGTCTACGATGCGGTGATCGTAGCTAAGCGCCAGATACATCATCGGACGAATAACAACCTGACCGTTGATCGCCATGGGGCGATCCTGAATCTTGTGCATGCCAAGGATGCCCGACTGTGGTGGGTTCAGGATGGGTGAGGACATCAGCGAGCCGTAGACACCGCCGTTGGAGATGGTGAACGTGCCGCCCTGCATTTCTGCCATGCTGAGCTTGCCATCACGGGCGCGTGCGCCCTTCTCCGCGATGGCTTTTTCGATCGCGGCAAAGGACATGGCGTCTGCATCGCGGATAACCGGAACCACGAGACCGGTTGGCGTGCCAGCCGCAATGCCCATGTGGACGAAGTTTTTATAGACCACATCGGTACCGTCGATTTCGGCGTTCACCTCTGGCACTTCACGCAGGGCATGCACGCAGGCCTTGGTGAAGAAGGACATGAAGCCCAGTTTGACGCCGTGTTTCTTCAGGAAGAGGTCCTTGTACTCGTTCCGCAGGGCCATCACCTCGGTCATGTCGACCTCATTGTAGGTGGTGAGCATCGCAGCGGTGTTCTGGCTTTCCTTCAGGCGGCGCGCGATGGTCTGGCGCAGGCGCGTCATCTTCACACGCTCTTCACGGCTGGCGTCATCGGCGCTAACCGGTGCGCGCGGCGCGCTTGGGGCTGCGGCGGGTGCGGCTGACGTGCCAGCAGCCAGCGCCTTTGCCACGTCGTCTTTCATCACACGGCCATCGCGGCCTGTTCCGGTAACCTGATCACGGTTCAGACCTGCTTCGGCCATCGCTTTCTTGGCGGAAGGCGCATCTTCGACATCTTTGCTGCCCGTGGCGGCCTGTTGTGCCGCGGGGGCGGGCGCTGTCTGTGAGGCAGGAGCGGCAGCCGCACCTTCACCCGCGGCAATCACGGCCAGCTTTGCCTTTGCATCAACAGTCGTACCTTCGGCTGCTGTGATTTCTGTCAAGACACCGGCCGCTGGGCTGGGCACTTCGACGGAGACCTTGTCGGTCTCAAGTTCGCAGAGCATTTCATCCTGCGCGACCGTATCGCCGACCTTTTTGAACCATGTGCTGACGGTTGCTTCGGTCACGGATTCGCCCAGTGTGGGCACCATCACATCCACCGACGCGCCGCCTTCGGCTGCAGCAGGAGCTTGCGTTGCGGCACCTTTGGTGTCGGACGCTTCTTTTGCCTTGGGGGCAGCGGCAGTACCTGCATCGCCTTCGGCAACCATCGCCAACAGGGCATCGACGCCAACGGTTTCACCCTCGGCGGCGACGATCTCGCTCAAGGTGCCTGCAACGGGGCTGGGCACTTCGACGGTGACCTTGTCGGTCTCCAACTCGCAGAGCATTTCGTCGACGGCGACAGTGTCGCCAGCTTTCTTGAACCATGTGGCCACGGTTGCTTCAGTAACGGATTCGCCCAGTGTGGGCACGCGGACTTCGCTTGACATGGTTTACGATCCTTTGACTGTCAGCGCATCGTTCACGAGCGCTGTTTGTTGTGCTTTGTGTTGTGAGGCAAGGCCGGTGGCGGGCGATGCCGCCGTGGCGCGGCCAGCGTAATCGGGGCGCTTGTGCTTGGCGTTGATACGACCCAGAACCCACTCAAGGTTCGGCTCGATGAAGGACCACGCGCCCTGGTTCTTGGGCTCTTCCTGACACCAGACCATTTCCGCATTCTTGAAACGCTCCAGCTCCTTGACCGCGGATTGCGCGGGGAAGGGGTAGAATTGTTCGAAGCGCAGAATGTAGACGTCTTTGATGCCCCGCGCGTCACGTTCTTCCAGCAGGTCGTAGTAAACCTTGCCAGAGCACATAACCACGCGCTTGATCTTGTCGTCGCCCACCAGTTGAGTGTCCGAGTTGCCTTGCTGCGCATCATCCCACAAAACGCGGTGGAAGCTGCTGCCGGTTGTGAACTCTTCTGCTTTGCTTACGGCCAGCTTGTGACGCAGAAGAGACTTCGGCGTCATGAGCATAAGCGGCTTGCGGTAGCTACGGTGCAACTGGCGGCGCAGGATGTGGAAGTAGTTGGCAGGTGTCGTGCAGTTTGCCACGATCCAGTTGTCACCACCACACATGGTCAGGAAGCGTTCCAGACGGGCGGAGGAGTGCTCTGGGCCTTGCCCCTCATAGCCGTGTGGCATGAGGCAAACGAGACCGGACATGCGCAACCACTTGCTTTCACCAGAAGAGATGAACTGGTCAAACATGATCTGCGCGCCATTGGCAAAGTCGCCGAACTGCGCTTCCCAAAGGGTCAGCGCGTTTGGTTCCGCCAACGAGTAGCCGTATTCGAAGCCCAGTACCGCGTATTCCGACAGCATTGAGTCAATGACTTCGTAGTCTGCCTGACCTGCACGGATGTTGTTGAGCGGATAGTAGCGCTCTTCTGTATCCTGATTGATCACGGCAGAGTGACGCTGAGAGAAGGTGCCGCGCGCACTGTCCTGACCTGATAGGCGGACCTTGTAGCCTTCGGTAAGCAACGAGCCAAACGCCAGTGCTTCAGCCGTAGCCCAGTCAAAGCCTTCGCCGGTTTCAAGCATCTTGGCCTTGGATTCCATCAGGCGGTCAATGGTTTTGTGCACCGGATAGCCTTCTGGCACTGTGCTGATCGCCTTTCCGACGTCGGCCAAGGTTTCTGGTGCAATCGCGGTTTTGCCGCGCTGGTATTTCTTTTCCTTGGCCTTTTCGAGGTTGGACCACTTACCATCCAGCCAGTCAGCTTTGTTGGGGCGGTATTCTTTACCAGCCTCGAACTCTTCGTTCAGCTTGGCTTGGAATTGCGCCTTCATATCCTCGATCTCGCCCTCTGGAATGAGGCCGTCTTTCACAAGACGCTCTGTGTAGAGGGTGAGTGTGGTTTTCTGCTTTTTGATCTTTTTGTACATGACAGGGTTCGTGAACATCGGTTCGTCCCCCTCGTTGTGGCCAAAGCGACGGTAGCAGATCATGTCAATGACGACATCTTTGTGGAACTTCTGGCGGAATTCTGTCGCTACGCGGGCCGCGTGCACAACAGCTTCGGGATCGTCGCCGTTGACGTGGAAAATCGGCGCCTCGACCACCAGCGCGTTGTCGGTGGGGTAGGGGGAGGAGCGCGAGAAGTGTGGTGCAGTGGTAAAGCCGATCTGGTTGTTCACCACGATGTGCATGGTCCCGCCAGTGCGGTGACCGCGCAGACCGGAAAGCGCGAAGCATTCCGCCACAACGCCCTGACCCGCAAACGCAGCATCACCGTGCAGCAGGATAGGCATAACAACGGTGCGGTCCTTGTCGTTCAACTGGTCCTGTTTGGCACGAACCTTGCCGATAACGACGGGGTTCACCGCCTCAAGGTGGGAGGGGTTGGCCGTCAGCGACAGGTGCACAGTGTTGCCGTCAAATTCCCGGTCGGAAGAGGCGCCGAGGTGATATTTCACATCACCGGAGCCATCCACGTCTTCGGGTTTGAAGCTGCCGCCCTGAAATTCGTTAAAGATCGCGCGGTAGGGTTTCTGCATGACGTTGGCCAGCACCGACAGACGTCCGCGGTGCGGCATGCCGATAACAATATCGCGCACACCAAGGTTGCCGCCGCGCTTGATGATCTGTTCCATCGCTGGGATCAAGCTTTCGCCCCCATCTAGGCCGAACCGCTTGGTGCCCATGTATTTGACGTGCAGGAATTTTTCGAAACCTTCTGCTTCGACCAACTTGTTCAGGATCGCTTTGCGGCCCTGTTTGGTGAATGCGATTTCCTTGCCGTAACCTTCGATCCGCTCCTTGAGCCATGCCGCTTCTTCCGGGTTGGAGATGTGCATGTATTGCAGCGCAAAGGTGCCGCAATAAGTGGCTTTCAGGATGTCCGTGATCTGGCGCATGGTCGCAATCTGCAAACCCAGCACGTTGTCGATAAAGATCGGGCGATCCATGTCGGCTTCGGAAAAACCGTATGATTTCGGTTCAAGTTCGGGATGCGGGGTCTGATCCCGCATGCCTAGCGGGTCAAGGTCGGCAACAAGGTGGCCACGGATGCGGAACGCACGGATGATCATCAACGCACGGATGGAATCCAGAACGGCGCGCTGGATCTGGTCATCAGTGATCTCGATACCCTTGGCAGCGGCCTTTTCGGCAATCTTGCCACCGGCTGCCTTTGCCTCAACGGGCCATTCGCCGGTCAGCGCTGCGGTCAGGTCATCGCCGGGCATTGGTGGCCAGTCGCTGCGCGCCCAAGAGGGGCCTGACGCCTCAGCCTTCACATCCTGTTCAGCATCACCAAGCGCTTCGAAGAACGCTTGCCAGCTTTCATCAACTGCCGAAGGGTCGTTGGCATAGCGGGCGTACATCTGCTCCAGATACTCGGCGTTGTGGCCTTGCATGAAAGAGGAGGCATGGAATTGGTCGTTGGCAGGGTGGTCAGTCATTTGGAAGACCTCATCGGTTCGGTGATTGCTGCTGGGCAGAAGGCACAGCCATTTGTGAGAAGAGGGCGGAGCCTGTCATTAGGCCCAGAACGAGATTGCGAAGGCTGAGAAGCAATAGGGGTATTGCGCCAAGCCAAAAAAGGATCATGACGGTGAAACCGGCAGGACCATCTGCACCCTGTGACCATTGGTTGTTTGCCCAACTGTTTAGAGATGTCAGCAGATACAAAGACACGCACAAACCAATTAAAGAAGTAACTGGAACCGTAAGGCCTGATACCTTTGCGCCGCTGTCTCGTAGTCTGCGTGTTGAAACCGCAACCAGCGGGCTGAGAAATGCGACAAACCCCACCAAGCGCAGCAGCAGTGATGTATTCAAGACAGATGGTGATGAAAGCCACAGCCAACTTAGGGGGACGGCGAGGCCGACAGGCAGAAACCACCAGTATTCAGGCCGTTTTGCGCGACCTGAATACTGAACGGATTTCCTGAACCCTGTCTTTATGGCCTCTATAGGTCCCAATCATTTAGCCTTTGTTGATCGCTTCTTGGACGGCTTCGCCCAAAGTTGCAGGGCTATCGGCCACGACGATACCCGCTTCGCGCATGGCGTTGATCTTGGACTCTGCGTCGCCTTTGCCGCCTGCAACAATCGCGCCTGCGTGGCCCATGCGGCGGCCGGGAGGGGCTGTGCGGCCTGCGATGAAACCGGCTGTTGGCTTCCAACGGCCTGCGCGGCGCTCATCGGCGAGGAACTGTGCAGCTTCTTCTTCGGCTGTACCACCGATTTCACCGATCATGATGATCGATGTTGTTTCCGGATCGGCAAGGAACATTTCGAGGATGTCGATGTGTTCGGACCCTTTGATCGGGTCGCCACCGATACCAACAGCAGAGGACTGGCCCAGACCCAGATCGGTGGTCTGCTTGACCGCCTCATAGGTCAGTGTGCCGGAGCGCGATACAACACCGCACGAGCCGCGCATGTGGATGTGGCCGGGCATGATGCCGATTTTGCAGGCGTCAGGCGTGATAACACCGGGGCAGTTGGGGCCGATCAGGCGGGATTTGGAGCCGTCCAATGCACGCTGAACGCGCATCATGTCCAGAACCGGAATACCTTCGGTGATGCAAACGATCAGTTCCATCTCTGCGTCGATGGCTTCCAGAATGGAGTCAGCGGCGAAGGGAGGGGGCACGTAGATGACGGTGGCATTTGCTTCTGTAACGTGGCGCGCCTCGTGGACAGAGTTGAACACGGGCAGGTCCAGATGTGTCTGACCGCCTTTGCCGGGGGTCACACCGCCGACCATTTTAGTGCCATAGGCAATCGCCTGCTCGGTGTGGAATGTCCCCTGAGAGCCGGTGAGGCCCTGACAGATGACTTTGGTGTTTTCGTCGATGAGTACGGCCATGTTATTGTTCCTTGAAGTGTGACCTGACAAAATCCGCGGTTTCGGACTCTATCGAGGTGATTTTGTTGAGTGCATGTTTGTACAGGGCATCACCGCGCGCAGCGGTTTGGCTGTCACGGTTCGGTGCGATTTGGTCCACCGTCAGGGCACGCAGGGGTGCGCTGTCAGCGATCTTTAGGTCAAGCACCAGTTCTTTATGTTCGCCCCGTCCATCTTTGTTGGCAAAACTTTCGGTCCTCGCGGTCTGAACAAAGCCATGTGCAGCCAGTTCATGTCCGCCAGATTGCTCTGATGTCCACACGAAAATCTCGTCACCGCCTTGAACAGTTGACTGCTTGTAAGGCCGCGCATGTATCTGCGCGACCCCATCTGCTGCAATGTTCAACGGACCATCAATTTTCGCGATCAGTGCCATTCCTTCAGCCTTTGACCGCTTTCACGATCTTCTGTGCGCCGTCCTTAAGGTTGTCAGCGGCGATTACATCAAGGCCGGAGTTGTTGATGATGGCTTTGCCTTCTTCAACGTTGGTGCCTTCAAGACGGACAACCAACGGCACTTTCAGGCCTACTTCTTTGACCGCGGCAACAACGCCCTCAGCGATAACATCGCACCGCATAATGCCGCCGAAGATGTTGACCAAAATGCCTTTGACCTGTGGGTCGGAGGTGATGATCTTGAACGCTTCGGTCACTTTCTCTTTGGTGGCACCGCCGCCTACGTCGAGGAAGTTGGCAGGTTCCGCACCGTAGAGTTTGATGATGTCCATCGTGGCCATAGCAAGACCCGCACCATTCACCATGCAGCCGATTTCACCATCGAGCGCGATGTAGTTCAGGTCGTATTTGGACGCCTCAAGCTCTTTGGGGTCTTCTTCGGTGGTGTCACGCAGTTCGGCGATGTCAGGCTGGCGGTACATGGCGTTACCGTCAAAGGAAACCTTGGCGTCCAGCACTTTGAGGTCGCCGCTGTCGGTAACGATCAGCGGGTTGATCTCAAGCATTTCCATGTCTTTTTCGACGAACGCTTTGTAGAGCAGACCCATCAGGCCAACGCACTGTTTGACAGCTTTGCCTTCGAGGCCCAGCGCGAATGCAACGCGGCGGCCGTGGAATGCCTGGAACCCTGTCGCTGGATCAACGGAAAAGTTGATGATCTTTTCAGGGGTGTTTTCGGCCACCTCTTCGATGTCCATGCCACCCTCGGTGGAGCAGACAAAGCCCACGCGCGATGTTTCGCGATCAACAAGCAGCGCGAGGTAAAGTTCGGTTTCGATGCCGGAGCCGTCTTCGATGTAGACGCGGTTGACTTGCTTGCCCGCTGGGCCGGTCTGGTGCGTGACCAATGTACGGCCCAGCATCTTCTTGGCTTCCTCGGCCGCTTCGGCCACGGATTTTGTCAGGCGCACACCGCCGGCTTCGCCTGCGTCAGCTTCTTTAAACTTACCTTTACCGCGTCCACCGGCGTGGATCTGTGCCTTGACCACCCACAGCGGGCCATCAAGTTCGCCAGCGGCGTTTTTTGCATCTTCAGCTTTAAGGACAACGCGCCCGTCGGAAACTGGTGCGCCGTAGCTGCGCAGGAGGGCTTTGGCCTGGTATTCATGGATGTTCATAAGAGACGGTCCCGTCTTTGGTTCTGATTAAGCGATGTATACGCGATATACGTAATTTTTCCTGAACAGCATTTCGCAGGTAGAAAGTTAAATCTACCAAAAAGCGACATTTGTGATCACACGATAAATGTGTGTGATCACAAACTTGAAGGCAGATGCCGAATCGGGGGGGGCTTTTAGCGCAATCAGTCTGCAACAGGCGAAATGTCGCGCAAATGCGCCTCAAATTCTGTGCAGATTGTGATGCTGCGTTGGTCCAAATCATAGAATGCGTTGGCTTCGTCGCAGGATTCTACTGCAATGGTGATATCGTCTGGCAGGTGTAGGCGTCCGTTCAGGGTGAAGACTTCGGTAGCGATGATGCTTTCAGTTTGGCTGCCCGCGCCGCCGGTATAGATCGGGCTGTCATAGCCGGTTTCAGAAACCAGATCGTCAAATACTGGACCCCAACTGCTTTCGGCCAGGGCGTATTCATCTGCGCAACCCTCAGCCCGATCAAGCGGCAGGCCCAAGTCGGTGGCGGATATCCGGGTCAGCACGATAAAGCTGGCAAACCAGATTGTAGTACCGTTGCAGGTCCGGGCTATGCCCGTCGGACAATGCAATGTCGTCGCCTACGGCTTCGGTATCGAAAATGGTGTCGATCAAAAGGATAGAGGCGGTATCGGCGGCATCTTCTTCCTGTCCGAAAACAGGCAGCTCCATCACGTCGATCAGGGCGTGGTCAGACTCATGATAGAAAATCGAAATCAGATTTGCCTAAATGAACGCGTCAGACGTGTCCTCCGCCTGTGCGCAAGTGGCGGCACAGGCGAGGGCAACGGCAAGCCGGATCACAGCGGGATCAATGCCCAGTAATCAAGGTCGAGCAGAACAGAGGGCAGGTATTTCCCATCATCGCCGCGCAGCTCAAATGGCTGGCCGCCTTTTGTCGCCACAAGGCGCAAGCGGATCGCACCCACGCCCGGTGCAGTGGTTTCTGCCTTATCCAGCACTTCGGACCATGCCCGTATGGTATCGCCGGAAAGGCAGGGGTTGGCGTGTGCGCCGCCGTTGAGGCCGACAACCATCTGCGCATTTGCCAATCCGTTGAAAGACAGCGCCCGCGCCATGGAGATTACGTGACCTCCATAGATCAGGCGGCTGCCGTCGGGACGGGCAGAGGTATCGAAGTGCACCTTTGCAGTGTTTTGCCACAGGCGCGTCGCCATCATATGCTCGGCTTCTTCAATCGTGACGCCGTCTACGTGGTCGATCTTCTCACCGACTTCGTAGTCACCCCAGCGGTGGGGTTCTCCGGCGCGGGTGAAATTGTAGTTGGTGAAGTCGAGCCCCTTGGGGATGACCAGATCCGACGCATTCAGCGCGGCGGGCAGATCTGGGACGACCGTCTCAGGTGCGGGAGCTTCGGCATTGCGTTTGCGCACCATGACCCAGCGGACATACTCCAGCACGGCTTCGTCATGTTGGTTCAGGCCGGTGGTGCGTACGTAAACCACACCGGTCTTACCGTTCGAGTTCTGCTTCAAGCCGATTACTTCGGATTGGCTGCGCAACGTGTCACCTGGCCAGACAGGCAGCAGCCAGCGGCCTTGGGCATAGCCCAGATTGGCGACTGCATTTAGCGATACATCCGGCACGGTTTTCCCGAAAACGACATGGAAAGCGATCATATCGTCCAGCGGGCTGAAGGGCAGACCGCACTCCTGCGCGAACTGGTCGGACGAATACAGCGCGTGTCTTGCGGGATAAAGCGCGTGATACAAAGCGCGCTCACCCATTTTTACCGTGCGCGGCACAGCGTGGGTCAGAATTTGCCCCACGCTGTAGTCTTCAAAGAAATTGCCTGCGTTGGTTTTCGTGGCCATCTCAGTGCGCCCCCAGCTTTGTCTCCGGGGTGTAGGTGCCCTCGACTTCTTTCACGACCGATTGGCCGCAGCGCATGACGCCTGCCTTGTTGTCCCATGTCTGGGTCGGAGAGCCGTAAAGCTCCCACCCTTTGTTCAGCGCATCAGTGACTTTGTGGCAAAAGGCGGAGGTGTCTTCCTCCGACAGGAAACGATAGAGTTTCATGAGAGCTCCGATTGGTTCAGGAAAAGGGATTAACGCCAAGGGCGATGTGGATGCCGGCCGTGATGCTGAAAAGGACCAGCGAAATCACAGCAAGGCGGATATAAGTGACGCGTCCGGCAGGTGCAGGGGCTGTCCAGTCAGGTTCTGGGCGGTTGATCAGGATGACTGAACCAACAGCCCAAGCCAGCATGCCGCCGAACAGGATGATCGAGGCCAGGTCGCCATTTACCAGCAGGTGTGCGGCGGCCCAGATTTTCACAGCCGTTAGCTGTGGGTGACGCAGCTTATAGGCGGGCCATGCTTTGGCCCCCTTTGCCGCGCTTGAACCGAATACCCAGAAGGCGATCAGCATGCCAAGATTGTTAATGCCGTTGAGGAACGTAGGCGGGTTCCAGACCGGAATGAAGTCAGCCATGCGGTAACCGACGATCATAAGGATCAGGCCCGCGACGATAACAGCTGTCACAACCCCTTTGCCCTTATCGCCCATCGCGCTGCGCTGTTCAGGCATCATGCGTTTGAAGTAGTGGGCGCCACTCCATAGGATCAGGCCGAGGATCAGAAGGGTCATGAGGAGTTACTCCGCGTTGAGGGCTGCTATAGCCTCAACCTTTGCCAGTGTTTCACGGGCCGTGGCAACATGTAGATTCTCGACGATCTTGCCGTCTACCACTGCAACACCCTGTCCGGTCGCCTCACACTCCTCGAACGCAGCGATCTGGCGGCGGGCCAGATCAACCTCTGCATCAGAAGGAGAGAAGGCATCGTTTGCGACGTCCAGCTGTGCGGGATGGATCAGGGTTTTACCGTCAAAGCCCATGTCGCGGCCTTGGTCGCATTCAACGCGCAGCCCGTCGTCATCCTTGAAGGCGTTATAGACACCGTCGATCAGCGCCACGCCGTGCGCTTTGCCCGCCAGCACGCACAGGCCAAGACCTGCCATCAGCGGCAGGCGGTCCGCGCGAAAGCGGGTTTGCAGGTCTTTGGCCAGATCATTGGTGCCCATCACCATGCCTTGCAGCTTGGGGTGAGCGGCAATAGCGGCGGCACCCAACATGCCCAGTGGGGTCTCCATCATCGCCCAAAGGGGCATGTCGCCAGTGATGGCTGCAAGTGCATCCAGATCGGCAGGGCTGTTTACTTTGGGCAACAAAATGGCATCGGCACCCATCTCAGCGGCGGCTTTCGCGTCATCGGCACCCCATTCCGTATCCAGACCGTTGATGCGGATGATCTTCATGCGGGTGCCGTATCCTCCGGTCGCAAGGGCTTCGGCAAGTGTCGCGCGTGCGGTAACTTTTTCCTCTGGAATCACCGCATCTTCGAGATCGAAGATGATGGCATCAGCGGGCAGGCCGCGTGCTTTGTCCAGCGCACGGGGTTTGGAGCCGGGGATATACAACACGGAACGCAAAGGACGGGCGATTGAGGGCATGATGGGCTCCTTGGAGATGGGTGACGTAATAATGTTGCGCGCAGAGGGGCATTTTTGGCGATAAACTTCAAGCCCAAACGCGCCGCAGCGCAGCAAAAAGCCGTGGTGCAACACCGCTCGGACGCAGCGTTAACTTTGTTTTGAGGGGCCTTGGGGCAGGGTTAGCACGTTGCCAAAGCGTCGCAAGGATCGCCACAGGGGCTGTCAGGACTGTGATGGAGAAAGTGCAACGGAACAGATCAATCGGGGGTGTGACGCTTTCATCGGCGCGTGCACCGCCCCACCACTGGAAGGGCACTGATATGACACGGACTGCAAAGATTCTTCACCTTGCGGCGCTCACGGCTGCGGCGGCGCTGTACATCGCGTCTACTTCACAAGTTCACGCTCAATCGCGCGCCAATTGTGGGCCACGCGATGCGGTGGTCCAGCGGCTGGCAGACCGCTACGGCGAAACGCGGCAGTCTGTGGGCATCGGCTCTAACAATGCTATGGTTGAGGTGTTCGCCAGCGACGAGAGCGGAAGCTGGACGATTCTGGTGACCATGCCCAGCGGCGTAAGCTGCCTTGTCGCGTCTGGTCAGTCCTATGAGCAGGTGGCCGAGGCGCTGCCTGCAAAGGGAAGTGATGCCTGATCTCAGGTAATCCCGTCCCAGATCAATTTCACGCCTGTTACGGTCAAAAGCACATACGTCAGGGCGAAAAATGCGCGCTCCGGCACCGCCCGGTGCGCGCGAACGCCGATCCACGCACCGGCCAGCGCAAAAGGGGCCAACACCAGATTGGCCTTGGCGGTTTCCAGCGTAAACATGCCCAGGAATGCGTAGGGAATAAATTTGGTGATGTTCACGGCCCAGAAAATGAGCACAGATGTCGCCTGATAACCCGTCTTGCCGAGATTGCGAGAAAGCAGGAAGACAGCAGCAGGCGGTCCGCCAGCGTGGCTGACAAAGCTGGTGAAGCCGACGGCTATTCCTGCCAACAGCCCTGCACCGTCCGGCATGGGTTTTCCGCCGATACGCAGCCAGCCTCGTTTCAGGCTGATCTGCCATGCGACAAACCCCACTGACACCAACCCAATCAGCAGCCGTAATAAATCGGGCGATGCGACGCGGTAGAGAGCTGCGCCCAGCGCCACACCGGGCAGTGCGCCTGCAATAACCAGCACCGCTTCGGGCAGGTGCCAGCGGCCCCAATAAGGCTTGAGTGAGGCGACGTCGATCAGCATCAGCAAAGGCAACATCACCCCACGCGCCAGCCCGGGATCGACAACCAGCGCCAGTATCGACGCGGATGCGAAAGCAGCACCAGACCCAAAGCCACCCTTTGAGATGCCCGCAAACAGAACTGCCGGTCCGGCGATGGCGAAGAACCAAAGATTGAGTTCGAGCATATGCGCCTCTTGATCTCGCTACGTCTGGGGATGTCTGACACCAACAGGGCGCGGCTCCAACCTCTGATTTTGCGCTTTGCCTAAATGCGGTGGTGTTTCATCGGTTGCGGCCGTGGTGTGGGACGGCCTGCGCGATGTTGGGCGATTTGCCCCGATTGTGAAAAATCCAAATCCCCAAAAGCGCTCAACCACACCGTGAATATGCGCGATCGGTAGCTTTGCAGATTTCTCAAAAAAATGTGAACGGTATTGGAACCATTTTTAGCAACGGCGGGTTGAGTGACCAGAAGAAGTTAAGCTTTAACAAACAACTAGGAGCAATCCAAATGAAACATATTCTTGCAACAACCGCCATCGTCCTGTCCATGTCCGGCGCCGCTATGGCCGAATCGCACAGCACATCCATGTCTGAAGGTGCCTTCGGTTCCGTGACTGCAACGCAGACCGATTTCTTCGCATCCGATCTGATCGGCATGCGTATCTATAAGGTAGAAGAAGATATGGATGCGTCACAGACCGTTGCGGACGGCGCTGAAACCGAGTGGGACGATATCGGCGAAATCAACGACCTGATTGTGAATGCAGATGGCGACGTGACAGCTGTTATCCTCGGCGTCGGTGGCTTCCTGGGTATCGGTGAGCGTGACGTCTCTGTCTCTATGGACGCTATCAAGATCCTGCGCGAAGAAGGTGACAGCGATGACCGCTTTCTGGTCGTCCAGACAACACGTGAAGAGCTGGAAGCCGCACCTGAGTTTGACCGCGACATGAGCGACAACATGCACAATGAGGGCGAGACAGCCGCGGAAAATACGCAAGCCGCTGTCGACACAAACGACGAGCGTGAGATGCTGTTGCGCCCAAATGTCGAGCGTGACGGCTATGTGGAAGCGGATTACGCGATGTTGACCGCAGATAAGGTGGAAGGTGCGCGTCTTTATGGCGTGAATGACGAAGACGTCGGCGAAATCGAGACGCTGATCCTCGACGACAGCGGCAAGGTCACACACGTTCTGGCCGACATCGGCGGCTTCCTTGGAATGGGTGAGCGCACCGTCAAGCTGTCCTTCGAAGAGCTTCAGGTCGTGAGAAACGACAGCGGCGACGACATCCGCATTTACGTGGACAGCACCGAAGAAAAGCTGGAAAATCTGCCAGAGGATGCTGAATAACATCTCTGCTTGTCCGAACAAAAGGAGGGTCACCGGTTGCGGTGGCCCTTTTTTCACGTTTTGCATGGCACTCTATCAGTCTTCTTGCACGTTTGCGCCGATGGGTTTATCCCCCCTCCCAACGCAACCTCATGGAGTACTCCAACATGGCACGAGCCAAAATTGCGCTGATCGGCGCGGGTAATATCGGTGGCACGCTGGCCCACCTCGCGGCTGTTAAAGAACTAGGCGACGTAGTGATGTTCGACATCGCCGATGGCCTGCCGCAGGGCAAAGCGCTCGACATCGCGGAATCCGGCCCGTCTGAGGGTTTTGACGCGGCCATGTCCGGCACGTCCGACTATGCAGATATCGCTGGTGCAGACGTATGTATCGTAACGGCAGGTGTCGCACGCAAGCCCGGCATGAGCCGTGATGACCTGCTGGGCATCAACCTTAAAGTGATGAAGTCCGTGGGCGAGGGCATCGCCAAGCACGCACCGGACGCTTTCGTGATCTGTATCACAAACCCGCTGGACGCGATGGTTTGGGCGCTGCGCGAATTCTCCGGCCTGCCACACGAAAAAGTCTGCGGCATGGCTGGCGTTCTTGATTCGGCACGCTTCCGTCACTTCCTTGCGGAAGAGTTCAACGTTTCCATGCGCGACGTGACAGCATTCGTTCTGGGCGGCCACGGTGACACGATGGTGCCTCTGACGCGTTACTCCACAGTTGCAGGTATCCCGCTTCCCGACATGGTGAAGATGGGCTGGACCACACAGGAGAAACTGGACGCAATCGTTCAGCGTACCCGTGATGGCGGTGCCGAGATTGTTGGCCTGCTGAAAACCGGCTCCGCGTTCTATGCGCCCGCGACTTCTGCGATCGAGATGGCCGAAGCTTACCTCAAAGACCAAAAGCGTGTTCTGCCATGTGCGGCCTATGTTGATGGCGCTTACGGTCTGAACGGTTTTTACGTTGGTGTGCCAACGGTAATCGGTGCTGGCGGCGTTGAGAAAGTCGTGGAAATCTCCATGAACAAAGACGAGCAGGCGATGTTCGACAACTCCGTAAACGCGGTCAAAGGCCTTGTTGATGCGTGCAAAGGTATCGACGGTTCTCTGTCCTAAGCAACGCTTGATCTGATCTTGAAGGGCGCGTCCATGGGGCGCGCCTTTTGTGTTTCAGGCAAGACATTGCGCGTCACCGGTCTTTTGGTGCGGTCGCCAAGCCGGAGCGCCATTTCGTGGACACACCCATTCCTGGTTCAGCATGTTCGCTATTTTCCACAGGGTACAAATAAATTTGTGATCACATAAATATTGGTGTGATCACAAATTGTGGATGCGACGATAATTTCGCGAAAATTAGATGCGACAACGTCGCATAACATCGCTTGCCCACGTGACAGCGCCGAAAAAAACGCTAGTACTAGTCCTAAGTAGCCACAAAGGAGCCTGATATGGCCGATGTGAACCGGGGCAACCGCCCCCTCTCGCCTCACTTGACGATCTACCGCCCACAGCTGACATCCATGACATCCATTCTGACGCGGATCACCGGAAACGCGATGCTGATCTCGGCGCTGCTGATTGTGTGGTGGTTTCTCGCTGCCGCCAGCGGCGCGGCATATTTTGATCTGGTAAACGGTTTCCTGACCAGCTGGTTCGGCGATCTGATCATGTTCTTCTCTGTGTTGGGGCTGTGGTATCACACGCTGGCCGGTGTCCGGCATCTGATCTGGGACAATGCGGTGATGATGGACATCCCAACAGCTGAAAAGCTGGGTTGGGCCTGCATTGGCGGCTCTGTGCTGCTGACACTGATCACAGTTATCGCGGTATAAGGAGAGCATTATGGCCTATTTGACAGACCGCAAGCGTGCCAAGGGTCTTGGCTCTGCCAAGTCGGGAACAGCGCATCACTGGTCCATGACGATCAGCTCCGTGGCGCTGCTGATTCTGCTGCCGTTTTTCGTATTTACGTTCGGTTCGGCGCTGGGCGGCACTTATGAAGAGATCGTTGCGTACTATTCCCGTCCGTTCCCTGCGATCATCGCGGCACTGACCATCGCTGTCACCTTCAAGCACTTCAACGACGGCGTTCAGACGCTGATCGAGGATTACGTGCACGGCCTTGCGCAAAAAGTCTCAATCGTTGTGATGACCTGCATCAGCTACGGCGCTGCGGCGGTTGGTATTTTCGCGATTGCGCGGTTGGCGCTCTAATCAGCCCTGCGACAATACGGTTGGCAGGCGGGCCTTTGCGCTGCTGCCACCCGTGCTAGATTAAAGACCACTCGCGGATCGCTCCGCCGATTGGGAATACCGGAAGTTCAGGCGCGTGACGCGCTGGAGATACAGACAGGGTCAGAACCGGTTCATACGGGCGGACCCCAAGCTTGAAGAGGGCACGAAATGGCTGCTTACGAATATGAAACCCATGAATATGACGTTGTCGTTGTAGGGGCGGGTGGCGCCGGATTGCGCGCCACGCTTGGCATGGCAGAGCAAGGGCTGCGCACTGCCTGTGTTTCCAAGGTTTTCCCGACCCGCTCGCACACCGTTGCGGCGCAGGGTGGCATCGCCGCCTCGCTGAGCAACATGGGGCCGGATAACTGGCAGTGGCACATGTACGATACCGTAAAAGGGTCTGACTGGCTGGGCGATACCGACGCGATGGAATACCTCGCCCGTGAAGCACCCAAAGCGGTTTACGAGCTTGAGCATTACGGCGTTCCGTTCTCGCGCACCGAAGAAGGCAAAATCTATCAGCGCCCCTTTGGTGGTCACACAACAGAATTCGGTGAAGGCCCGCCAGTACAGCGTACCTGTGCCGCTGCGGACCGGACCGGTCACGCGATCCTGCACACGCTTTATGGCCAGTCACTTAAGCATAACGCAGAATTCTATATCGAGTATTTCGCTATTGATCTGGTGATGTCCGAGGACGGCGTCTGTCAGGGCGTGCTTTGCTGGAAGCTTGATGACGGCACGATGCACCTTTTCAGCGCCAAGATGGTTGTGCTGGCGACGGGCGGCTATGGCCGTGCGTATTTCAGCGCCACATCTGCCCACACATGTACAGGTGACGGCGGCGGCATGGTGGCCCGTCAGGGTCTGCCATTGCAGGATATGGAATTCGTTCAGTTCCACCCGACAGGGATCTACGGCGCAGGCTGTCTGATCACAGAGGGTGCGCGCGGGGAAGGTGGCTACCTCACCAACTCCGAAGGCGAACGTTTTATGGAGCGCTATGCGCCAACCTATAAAGACCTCGCCAGCCGTGATGTTGTCTCGCGTTGCATGACGATGGAGATCCGCGAAGGCCGCGGCGTGGGCGAGAAGGGGGATCACATCCACCTGCACCTCAACCACTTGCCGCCAGAAACGCTGGACCTGCGTCTGCCGGGTATCTCTGAATCTGCACGCATCTTTGCGGGTGTGGACCTCACGAAAGAGCCGATCCCGGTATTGCCAACAGTGCACTACAACATGGGCGGTATCCCGACCAACTATTGGGGTGAGGTTCTGAACCCGACTGCGGAAAACCCTGATGCAATTTCACCTGGCCTGATGGCTGTGGGCGAAGCGGGCTGCGCCTCTGTTCACGGTGCGAACCGTCTGGGTTCGAACTCCCTGATCGACCTCGTGGTATTTGGCCGCGCTGCTGCCATCCGCGCTGCTGAAATCGTTGATCCGAAATCCGCCGTTCCCACGCCGAACAAAGCCTCTGTCGAGGCGGCATTCGCGCGCTTTGACGGTCTGCGCTATGCCAAGGGCGCTCTGCCTACGGCCGAGCTGCGCCTTGAGATGCAGCAAACCATGCAGGCTGATGCTGCGGTGTTCCGTACGGACAAAACGCTCGCCGAGGGCGAAGAGAAGATGAAGGGTGTTTCAGCCAAAATGGCCGATCTCAAAGTCACCGACACCTCGCTGGTGTGGAACTCTGACTTGATGGAAACGCTGGAGCTGACCAACCTGATGCCAAACGCGGTTGCAACAATCACAGCCGCCGCTGCGCGTAAGGAAAGCCGTGGCGCGCACGCGCATGAGGATTACCCTGATCGTGACGACAAGAACTGGCGCAAGCACAGCCTGATCCGTTTTGACGGTGACGCGGCTGGCCTCGATTTCCGTCCCGTTCATCTTGAACCGCTCAGCAAGCACAAAGACGGCGGGATTGATCTCAAGAAGATCGCGCCAAAGGCACGGGTTTACTAAAAGTGACAGCAGCGGCGCAGATGCAAAACACATGGCCGCAGGCGGGGTTCTCTCCCGTCTGCGCGTTTCAGGTGTTCGGCATGCGCCGCTCTGGCAACCACGCGATTATAGACTGGTTGATGCGCAACGCGCCTGACGCGGCAACTGGCGGTGTGTTCTTTAACAACTGCAAGTTCGGCAAGAACCCGCAGAATGCTTTCGGGTCGCTTGATATCTATGACACCGCGCATGAGGTGATGCCGCATAAAGACATCGCCAATGCCGAGCGGATTGCCCATGCCGGCGCCGCGCCGATGGTTGTTGTGTCTTATGAAGACCGGATGCCACAGCCCGAAGGGCAGCCGCAAAAGGCAAGCCACGGTATGTCGGCTGCACAGTTCAGCCATCAGATCATCATCTACCGCAGCTTTTTGAACTGGTCGGCGTCCTTGCTGGCAAAGATCAAAAAGAACGTTGGTTTCGGGGCGACCGATCGCATGCGGATCATGACACTGGCTTTTGCAACGTATGTGCAGGGGTTGGACCGTATCGCTGCGGGTAAGGGTGTGATTGCGATCTGCTACGATCACTGGATGACATCAGAAGATTACCGCGCGGATCTTCTGAGCAAACTGGGTTTGCCACAGCGCGACCTGAGCCGAGGTAAGGTTCAGCGCTATGGCGGTGGATCGTCTTTTCAGACAAAAACCACCGACGTTGAAAAACTGAACACTGTGGACCGCGATGCGGCCATGGCGGGTGACCCCGAATACCAGCTTTTGCTGTGGATCGCCGCCCATGATCTGCCGTTCATGGAACGTATCGTTGCACATTTTGAACACGATGCAGAGCGTCTTGCCACGTTGGCAGAGACTGCAAAGCTGCACCTGAAACTACCACCAAGAGAGGCCAGAGCATGATCCGAGCCGTGATACTTACCGGCGTCCTCGCACTAGGGGCTTGCACCGATGTGCAGAACGCGGCCGACCGAACCGGGCGCAAGGCGGCCACTTCTGCCGTGACCGAAGTGATTGCCATCAATTTCCCGCAGGTGCCAAAGCCGCTGATCGAAGCCTTTACCGGCTGCGTTATAGATAACGCGCAAGCGGTCGAAGTGCGCGAACTTGCCAAAGCTTCCATCGTGGGAATTGACGATGATACCGTCGCCGTTGTGCGCAATGTCTTGTCGCGCCCCGAAACACAGACCTGCCTGCGCAGCCGCGCGCCCCTGACTCTTTGACGAATTTCCGGCCTTGCGCCGACAGACCTGAAGGAACAGCATCATGGTACAACTGACGCTCCCCAAGAACTCCCGCATGACCAGCGGTAAGACATGGCCCAAGCCCGAAGGCGCCAAGAACCTCAAGGAATTCCACATCTATCGTTGGAACCCCGACGATGGCAAAAACCCGTCAGTGGACACGTACTTTGTGGATCTGGACGACTGCGGCCCAATGGTTCTGGACGCGATTATCAAGATCAAGAACGAGATTGATCCAACCCTGACGTTCCGCCGTTCTTGCCGCGAAGGTATTTGTGGATCCTGCGCGATGAACATCGACGGGATCAACACGCTGGCCTGTACCTACGGCATGGCCGAAGTAAAAGGCGTGGTAAAGATTTACCCGCTGCCGCACATGCCGGTGGTGAAGGATTTGATCCCCGACCTGACCCACTTTTATGCCCAGCACGCGTCCATCAAGCCGTGGCTTGAGACAGAGACACCTGCGCCTGCAAAAGAGTGGAAGCAAAGCATTGAAGACCGCACCAAGCTGGATGGCCTTTATGAGTGCATCATGTGTGCTTGCTGCTCGACATCTTGCCCGAGCTATTGGTGGAACGGCGATCGCTACCTTGGACCCGCAGCGTTGCTGCACGCCTATCGCTGGATTATCGACAGCCGCGATGAAGGCACGGGCGAGCGTCTGGACGAGTTGGAAGACCCGTTCAAACTGTACCGTTGCCACACCATCATGAACTGCGCCAAGACATGCCCGAAGGGCCTGAACCCGGCACTGGCAATCAGCCAGATCAAGAAGCTGATGGTCGAGCGGACTGTTTAAGCCGCCACCATGTTCGGCTGGCTAAAGAAACTGACAGGCGGCGCGCGCAAACCTGCGCCGCCGCCCTCTCCCCAGCGGCCGCTGTCCGAGGCAGAGCTAAAGCGTGCGCTTACCCGCCCCTGCGCCCCCTTGGTGTTTCATAAACCTGCAAATATTGATCCGTTTTCCACAATGTTCGGGGCTGTTCGCCTTGAGCGCAAAGGAGAGATCTGGCCGACCTTTGAGGGCGCGCCGATGTGGCCCCTATGCCAGATTAACCTGAAGGCGGCGCCCTTTGTGCCGGTGGCTCTGCAAGACCTCGCGCTTGTCACTCTTTTCGTCCGTGACATGGATGGCATCGTATCTACCCGGATTATTGATACGCAGAACCCTGATCCTGCAGCCTCATGGGCGCTGCGCAGTTACCGCTCGCTTGACGGGCTTACGATCCCGAAGCCGGTCAGCCATGGCAGCCCGCTTTCACCCCGTCTGGGGGACTGGCAGACACAGCGACCCGACTTTGCCAATCACGATCTCGCCAGGCATGTGGTCGATACTGAGCAGAACGATGTCTACGCCTATGACTGGTCTGTGACACTTGCACAGACCAAGCTTGGCGGATGGCCTGCAACCGTACAATCCGAACCTTGGTGGGGCTATCAGCGCACGGACGACACATGGGATTTTGTGATGCAGATCGAGAATGAACCTGAAGCAGGCTGGCACGGCTGGGGGGACGGGGCGGCCTATCTTGCCCGCTCACGAGAACGTCCCCATCTGTGGGCCATCGATGTGCAGTTCGCCTGATGTTGCTGATACTTGCTCCGATCATTTTTGCCGTCGTGGCCTATCTTGCATGGCGCAACCGCGCTGTGCGGGGCTGCCGCTGGCGCGCGGACAGCACCCGCGACAAGGGTGCGCTGCGCATGTACCGCTGCATGGCCTGCGGGGCCGAGGCGTTTACGGCCACAAAAGGTCAGCCGCAAACCTGCAAAAAGGGGCTGAGTGGCCCGTCGTTGTGAACCTTGGGTTAAGCTCGACACAACGTAGCTGAGAGGTGTACGTTTTTTCCAACCATAAAGGGATGGACTTCATGAGCGACTTTTCACCAGATGTAATCATCATTGGCGCAGGCCTTGCGGGGATGACTGCCGCTCATGAGGCGATCCTGCGCGGCCGTCGCGTGTTGTTGCTGGATCAAGAGGGCGCGCAAAGCCTTGGCGGGCAGGCGTTCTGGTCGCTTGGTGGTTTATTTCTGGTCGACAGTCCCGAACAGCGCCGCTTAGGGATCAAAGACAGCGCCGAACTGGCGTGGAGCGATTGGCAAGGCTCGGCGCAATTTGACCGCGCAGAGGACGCTAATCCACGGCTTTGGGCCGAGAAGTTTGTAGAGTTTGCTGCAGGTGACATGCGCGGTTGGCTACATGGGCTGGGCATGCGCTGGTTTCCTGTCGTCGGCTGGGCCGAGCGGGGCGGCGCGCTTGCCGGTGGTCACGGCAACAGCGTGCCGCGTTTTCACATCACATGGGGTACCGGCACCGGTGTGGTGAAGCCTTTTGCAGCGTTAATGGTGCGCTATGCCGCAGACGGAAAGCTGAAGATGGGTTTTCGGCACCGTGCCAACCAACTGATCGTTGAGGGCGGGGCCGTCAAAGGTGTCAGTGGCGATGTGCTGGAGGACACGACCGCCGCGCGTGGGCAATCGACCTCTCGCAAGGTGATCGGCGGGTTTGAACACCGCGCGCAGTCGGTTGTGATCACAACAGGCGGCATCGGCGGCAACCACGCTATGGTGCGCAAACACTGGCCCGCGCGTCTTGGCAAAGCGCCTAAAACCATGGTCGCAGGCGTGCCGGATTATGTGGACGGGCGCATGCATGGCATCGCGGCCAAGGCAGGCGCGGACCTGATCAACGAAGACCGCATGTGGCACTATTGCGAAGGCCTGCAAAACTACGATCCGATCTGGCCCAACCACGGCATTCGCGTGCTGCCTGGCCCGTCGTCCATGTGGTTCGATGCCAACGGAGACCGGATGGAGGCACCCTTTCTGCCGGGCTTTGACACACTTGGGACGCTTAAGCGCATCCTGAGCGTGGGCGAACACAGCTGGTTTATCCTGACCCAAAAGATCATCGAGAAAGAATTCGCGCTTTCCGGGTCCGAGCAGAACGCGGACCTGACCGAAGGCGGCTGGCGCGAGGTGCTAAGCGCGCGTCTGGGCAAGGGGGCGACACCTGCTGTTGAGGCCTTCAAAGAGAAGGGCGCTGATTTCATTGTGGCCGATGATCTGGAAACGCTGGTGTCCCGCATGAATGCGCTTACCCCGAAGGCTCCGGTCAAGCTTGACCATATCCGGTCCCAAATTCGGGCTCGTGATTTGCAACTGGGCAATCCTTTCTGCAAGGATGCGCAAATCACCGCAATCCATGGTGCGCGCACCTATAAAGGAGATAAGCTTATCCGTACTGCAAAACCTCACGCCATTCTTGATCCGGCCAACGGGCCGCTGATCGCTGTGCGTCTTAATGTTATCACACGCAAATCTCTGGGCGGTTTGCACACAGATATTCAAGGCCATGTTCTGACCCCTCAAGGCGATGTGCTCGAAGGGCTCTATGCCGCGGGTGAAGCCAGCGGTTTTGGCGGTGGCGGATACCACGGCTATAACGCACTGGAAGGGACATTTCTGGGCGGGTGTCTGTTCTCTGGCCGCACCGTGGGGCAACACGCATGAGCGCGCCGTCAGATGCAGATGCACGCCGCGCCATCCCTCCGGTAATTTGCTATCCGGTCGAGACGCTGCCAAAGCCCGATATGGCAATGCTGGACGCAGCGCGTGCGACCCTCACCAAGACGGGTGAAGTTGTCGTGCCTGCGCGTGATGCCGCGTGCTTCAACGTGCCTGCGGGTCACTTCTTTCGGATCAGCAGTATTGAGGGATCGCAGGTTGGCGATTTGAACCTGTGGAATGCCAATGATCTGGGTGAACGGTTCTATTCGGGCAAAACCCGCGCGCTGCATGGCACACACATCACGCGCGGTCAGCGGATGTGGACCAGCTTTCCCACCATGCGGCCCATGGCCACGCTCACGCATGACAGTCTTGAATGGTACGGGAAGGACGCGTTCGGCGGCTCGGTCCATGATGTGATCGGCACCCGCTGCGACCCTTATACGCATAATCTGCTATCGGGTGGGCAATATCACTATTGCTGTCACTCTAACCTGACCCGTGCGTTGGCAGATCACCTGAACATCCCCCGCGAAGAGGCAGAGCCGCACATTCACGATGTTCTCAACGTCTTTATGTGCACAGGCTTCACCCGCGACACGGGCCAATACTTTATGAAGGCTAGCCCCGTCCGCCCCGGAGACAGCCTTGAGTTCTTTGCGGAAATTGATTTGCTTGGCGCGCTCAGTGCTTGTCCGGGTGGGGATTGCAGCACTGCGCATTCTTCTGACACCGCACAATGCCACCCGCTGCTGGTAGAAACATTCGCGCCCGATCCGGCGACCCTTGAAAACTGGTCCCCGCCGCCTTTGAACGGCTATGACCGTAGCCATGGTGCATGAACCAGTTGTTTCTTGACAGGCAGGCGCGACAAAGCGCCTGCCTATATGGTTCGGCTTAGTTGAACGCCGCTTCCAACGCGATTTCAACCATATCGCCAAATGAACGCTCACGGTCTTCTGACGGAAGGGCTTCACCTGTTTGCAGGTGGTCAGACACAGTCAGGACCGCCAGCGCACGACGCCCGTGGCGCGCTGCCAGCGTATACAACTCGGCCGCTTCCATCTCGACCGCAAGGATGCCGTGGCGGACCATCTGTTCGTCCAAATCCGGACGCTCTGCGTAAAACACATCCGAGCTGTAGATCCCGCCAATGTGGGTTTTGGTTCCTCTGGCCTCGGACGCGGCAACGGCTGCGCGCAACAGGCCCCAATCGGCACAGGGTGCGTAGTTCAGCTCCTTGAGGATGCCGGAGGAAGGAGAGGTGATGGTGCTGGCTGTCATCGCAATAATAACGTCGCGGATGTTTACGTGCTTTTGCATACCACCACAGGAGCCGATGCGGATGAGGGTCTGTGCATTGTAGGTCGTCATCAGCTCATTTGCGTAGATCGACAGCGACGGCATCCCCATGCCCGAGCCTTGAATGGTCACCCGGTTGCCGCGCCACATGCCGGTGAAGCCCAGCATCCCGCGTACTTCGTTAACCAGCTCGGCGCCTTCCAGAAATGTTTCGGCCGCCCAGCGCGCGCGGTAGGGATCGCCCGGCATCAATACGGTTTCGGCGATCTGGTCGGGGTTGGCGCCAATATGAACGGTCATGTGTGTTTCTCCTGTGAGTTTGAGGTGCAAGATGCCTACCCTGTCCTGCGGGGGCAAGTTCCAATGGTGGAATTCCTCACTCGTCGCCATGCGGAAAATAGCTTTTGATTGCCAAGCAACAAATGCAAAGGAATTAACATGCGATTAATGAGTATGATTGCTGGGATCGGTCTTTTTGGGTTGGCTGCCTGCGACGTGAGCCATCCTGTGGCGGTTGTCGGTCCGGGCAATACGGTTTTCAAAGGCACTGCTACCGCGACATTTCTGGAAGGCGGCTGGTTTCAAGCCACCAATGGTACGACGAGTTGTCAGGGGCGGTACCGCCCCGCATCTCAAACGCGCACAATTACATTTCCGGTCACCTGCTCAAACGGGTTGAGCGGGGTGGGCACGGCCACTTACGAGACGCCGCGCGCTGGCGGAGGCGAAATCGTTATGAAAGACGGCAGCCGCTGGAAATTTATTTTCGGGCGCGCAGCACTCGCTGTTTAACCTTCCCGCGAGGGTAGCGGAATTCCGCTACCCTTTCCCGCAGGGAGGGAGGCCGCGTTAAATCTCCAGGTCGGCTGGAGCGATTCCTTTTTCCACCGAGGCGCGAAACCAATTCGGCTGACGGCCTTTTCCGGTCCATGTACGGGAAGGATCAGCAGGGTCAGCATACTTTGCCTTAGACGGTTTAGCCGCCTTTTTTGGGCTCTTGGCTTTCTTCTCTTTTTTAGGCGCATCTTCACCTAACTCATTGAGAGTAAATCCATATTCAGCGGCGGCACGTTCGGCGGCCTTGCGTGCATCGCGTCTGTCACGGGCCTGTGCCGATTGTAGCGCTTTTTTGACGTCGGCAAGAAGCTTTTCAAGTTCTTTTCGGCTCATGGATTTCAGGTCTACGGACATTCAGTTGGGTCTCCTTAAATATTTTTATCGGCCCTACATGAAATGAATGAGAATTGCAGTCTTAATTTTCACAACCTGTGGTTACTCCGCAGCAACCGCTTCTGGGTCTACCAGCGTCACGATATCGGCCATGATGGTATTCAGTTCGAAATCTTTCGGTGTGTAGACCCGCGAAACGCCCATTGCCAAAAGCCGCTTTGCATCGTCGTCCGGAATAATTCCGCCCACGATTACCGGAATAGCGCCAAGGCCAGCCTCGCGCATTTGCGCCATTAAATCCTCGACCAGCGGAATGTGTGAGCCGGACAGAATAGAAAGTCCAACCACGTGGGCATCGTCATTCAGCGCAGCGGCAACAATTTCGGACGGGGTGAGGCGAATACCCTCATACGAGATATCCATGCCGCAATCTCGGGCGCGGACCGCAATTTGTTCGGCACCGTTGGAATGGCCGTCAAGGCCGGGCTTGCCGACAAGGAATTTCAGGCGGCGCCCCAGACGATCACTGACTGCGTCAACGGAACTGCGCAGATCGTCGAGACCTTCGGTTTTGTTCGAGCGGCCAGCGCCTACGCCGGTCGGGCCTCGGTATTCGCCGTGCACAGCACGCATTTGTTCGGCCCATTCGCCCGTTGTCACGCCGGCCTTGGCCGCGACGATGGAGGCGGGCATGATGTTGCGGCCTTCAGTTGCCGCGGCGCGCAGATCTTTCAGCGCGGCGTTTACTTCGCCCTCGTTGCGCGCAGCGCGCCAGGCATTGAGACTGTTGATTTGTTCGGCTTCCACAGCCGGGTCCACGACCATAATGCCGCCGTCGCCTGTCATCAGCGGCGAAGGCTCGCCCTTTTGCCATTTGTTCACACCAACAACGATGGTTTCACCGGCTTCAATGCGGCCCAAACGGTCTGCATTGCTCTCGACTAGTCTTGATTTCATATAGTCGATGCCATCAATGGCGCCGCCCATGCTGTCGATATGGGCAAGCTCTGCGCGCGCGCCTGCCTTAAGCTCTTCTACTTTTGCGTCCACAGCAGGATTGCCATCAAACAGATCGTCGAATTCAAGAAGATCGGTTTCATACGCAAGGATTTGTTGCATCCGCATGGACCATTGCTGGTCCCAAGGGCGCGGCAGGCCGAGCGCTTCGTTCCACGCAGGCAGTTGCACGGCGCGCGCGCGGGCCTTTTTGCTCAGCGTTACGGCAAGCATTTCAATCAGGATACGGTAGACGTTGTTTTCGGGCTGCTGTTCGGTCAGGCCAAGGCTGTTGACCTGTACGCCATAACGGAAGCGGCGATACTTGGGGTCGGTCACGCCATAACGCGTTTCGCAAATCTCGTCCCACAGATCGACGAAGGCGCGCATTTTGCACATCTCGGTCACAAAGCGGATGCCAGCATTCACGAAGAAAGAAATGCGACCAACGAGAGCGGGGAAATCCTCTTCGGCGACGCGTGGGCGCAGCTGGTCAAGCACGGCAGTGGCGGTGGCAAGGGCAAAGGACAGCTCTTGCTCAGGCGTCGCGCCAGCTTCTTGCAGGTGATAGGAACACACGTTCATCGGGTTCCATTTCGGCACGGATGTATAGCAGTACTCAGCCACATCCGCGATCATCTTGAGCGATGGAGCAGGGGGGCAGATATAGGTGCCGCGCGACAGGTATTCCTTGATCAGATCGTTCTGTACGGTGCCTTGCAGCTTGGACACGTCGGCGCCCTGCTCTTCGGCCACGGCAATGTACAGCGAAAGCAGCCACGGCGCAGTCGCGTTGATCGTCATCGAAGTGTTCATTTGTTCCAGCGGGATGTCTTTGAACAGCGCACGCATGTCGCCCAGATGGCCAACCGGCACCCCGACCTTGCCCACTTCGCCGCGGCTAAGGATGTGGTCACTGTCATAGCCCGTCTGCGTTGGCAGATCGAAAGCCACGGAAAGTCCGGTTTGACCTTTTGCAAGGTTATTGCGGTAAAGTTCGTTCGAGGCTTTAGCCGTAGAATGGCCTGCGTAGGTACGGATCAGCCAAGGGCGGTCTTTCTGGGGAGCGTCGGTCATGGCGGGCCTCTCTTTGAATCGGGTTGGCAATATTCTTGCGTTAATCGATAGGTATAAGAAACTTTCCGTAAGTGTCAATTCGCTGCGATGCGGCATGGCTGTATTATGTCGCTCTGATCAACTGCAGCAATCTGCCAACGCGAACCTGCGCATTCAATCTAAGCGATTGTGACTGGCTTTGCATAGGTTGAGAGAGTCCAGATTTCAGGCGCATCGCCTCATCTGTGGGCAAATTCTGTATTGCGCCACGGGGATCGGGCCTGCAAGGGTGTGCCTCATGACGCAGACTGTACAGCTTCCGCTTTGGCTTTTTGTCCTCATCGTGCTTTTTGCCGCTGTCACAGCGCTGAGCCACTTCTTGCTACCGTCCGTGCGCTGGTTTTTCCGGCGCCGGTTCGAGCGGGCGGTCGCGCGCCTGAACAAGCGGCTTAAGCGACCGATCCAGCCATTCAAACTGGCGCGCAGGCACGACATGATCCAGCGTCTGATCTATGATCCCGAGGTCAGCCGCGAAATTGCGGTTTATGCCGAGCAAAATGAAGTCCCCGAAGCGGTCGCCTTCCAGAAAGCGCAGGAATACGCCCGCGAGATCGTGCCCAGCTTTTCCGCTTTCGCCTATTTCAGTTTCGCGATGCGGGTGGCCAAAATACTGGCTGAATCGGTCTATAGGATAAGGACGGCGCCACAAAATGATGTGGTCTTTGCGAATATTCCCGAGGACTCAACAGCGGTTTTCGTGATGAACCACCGCAGCAATATGGACTATGTGCTGGTCACGTATCTGACTTCCAAGACCTCCACGCTTAGCTACGCCGTAGGGGAGTGGGCGCGGGTTTGGCCGCTGTCCTCGCTGATCCGCCTGTGGGGGGCGTATTTTATTCGCCGCCGGTCGGGTGGTGCGCTCTACCGCAAGGTTTTGTCGCGTTATGTACAAATGGCCACCAATGGCGGCGATACGCAGGCGTTTTACCCCGAAGGCGGGTTGAGCCTGACGGGGGCTGTGCAGCCGCCCAAGGTCGGGTTGCTCAGCTATCTTGTGGACGGGTTCGATCCTGAAGGGGAGCGCGATCTCGTGTTCGTGCCCGTGGCAATCAATTATGACCGTGTGCTCGAAGATCGTGTGCTGATTGCAGCGCATGCCCGCGGCGATCGGCGTTTCGGGGCGCGCATTTCTGTGGTGGTCACGTTTATACTGCGCAAGTTCTGGCAACGCCTGCGCGGGCATGACACCCGTTTCGGTACGGCCGCTGTCGCTTTTGGTGATCCGGTCAGCCTGCGCGCTTACGGCAAAGTCGAAAACGTTGAGGGCCTTTCAGCTGAATTGATGAAGCGTATCGAGGCTGTGATGCCGGTGCTTGGTGTTCCCTTGGTGGCGACTGTGTTGACGCAAAAGGGACCGCTGGGCGTGATGGAGATGGAAGCAGCGGTTGCCATCCTTTTGGCCCGTCTTCCGGCGCGTAGTATCGAAGTGAACACAGAGGCGCTGTCGCGCGAAGTGACACGTTCATGCAGACATATGCATCAGCATGGCTTGATCGCGCAACGAGACGGGGTTTGGAGCATCATGGACGGTCAAGAAACGGCTGTTCAGTTTTACGCCAATTCCATCGCGCACTATCTGCCCGAGGGTCATAATGATGCCGATGCTGCGACTGCAAAGCAACTTTCTGCACCTGCGGGGTCATAAAGTTACAAAATGAGGCCTCTAGTGGTTGCAATATTTCGCACTCAACCTTAATCAGTCTCATGACGCCGCGATTCTGCACTGCGGCACCCATCAGTTCCTCAGGAGGGCGACATGGCACTGGACACAACGATTGCGCAGTACGACGCACCGGAAAAAGATCTTTATGAAATGGGTGAAATCCCGCCCATGGGCTATGTGCCAAAGCAGATGTACGCTTGGGCCATCCGCCGTGAACGTCACGGCGAGCCGAACACCGCGATGCTGGAAGAGGTCGTCGAGGTACCAGAACTCGATAGCCAGGACGTGCTGGTTCTCGTGATGGCTGCCGGCGTAAACTATAACGGCGTTTGGGCCGCTCTTGGTACACCGATCAGCCCGTTCGACGGGCACAAGCAGCCGTATCACATCGCAGGTTCCGATGCTGCTGGCATCGTGTGGGCCGTAGGTGATCGCGTTACGCGTTGGAAGGTCGGCGACGAAGTGGTTGTGCATTGCAACCAGGATGACGGCGACGATGAGGAATGTAACGGTGGCGATCCGATGTTCTCTCCTACCCAGCGCATCTGGGGATACGAGACGCCGGACGGGTCGTTCTCTCAATTCACGCGCGTGCAAAGCCAACAGTTGATGCCGCGGCCCAAGCACCTGACGTGGGAAGAAAGCGCCTGCTACACGCTGACACTCGCCACGGCTTACCGCATGCTTTTCGGCCACGAACCGCATGACCTCAAGCCGGGTCAGAACGTTCTGGTCTGGGGTGCCTCCGGTGGCCTTGGCTCTTATGCGATCCAGCTGATCAACACAGCAGGGGCGAATGCGATTGGCGTGATTTCGGATGAAAGCAAACGTCAGTTCGTAATGGACCTGGGCGCAAAAGGCGTGCTGAACCGCAAGGATTTCAATTGCTGGGGGCAAATGCCCACGGTGAACACGCCCGAGTATAACGACTGGCTCAAAGAAGCGCGCAAGTTCGGCAAGGCGATCTGGGAGATCACGGGCAAGGGCGTCAGCGTTGACATGGTGTTCGAACATCCGGGCGAAAGCACGTTCCCTGTTTCCACTCTTGTGGTCAAAAAAGGCGGCATGGTTGTTATTTGCGCGGGCACCAGCGGATTTAACTGTACCTTTGACGTCCGTTATATGTGGATGCACCAGAAACGCTTGCAAGGCAGCCACTTTGCCCACCTCAAGCAGGCATCTGCGGCCAATAAGCTGATGATGGAGCGCCGTCTGGACCCATGCATGTCTGAAGTTTTTGCATGGAATGATCTGCCGGAAGCACACATGAAGATGCTGCGCAATGAACACAAGCCAGGCAATATGTCCGTGCTTGTGCAGGCGCCTAAGACTGGGTTGCGCACACTGGAAGACGCACTGGACGCTCGTAAGTAAGCTCAACGGCCACTGCTAGACCTCTAACGCCCCGTAGATCGCCACTGGTGACTGCGGGGCGTTTACATTTCTGCAACCAGATTAATGCAATCAAAAGGATAGAAATCCGATACCCCCTATTTCTGGGGAGTGGGAATACGTGAATAGAAATGCAACGCTAGGTCGTGCTACTATTATGTTAATCTTTTGTTAACTATTTATGGAGAAAGTCGAAATGCGGAATGACTGGATCATGGATGTTCTTGCCGATTTAAGAAGTTTCGCAGCGTCAAATGATTTGCCGTTGCTGGCAGAGCAGCTTGACGACACTGCATTGGTAGCGGTCGCTGAACTCAATGCGAGAAATGAGAGGTCTGCGAAACAAGAGCATGGCCGAAACAACGAGCCAATTAGATTGCATTCTGTCGGCCTTGGAACAGGCAGAGTCTCTTGAAGGTATGCAATGCGCCGCTGAGGCGCTGAGAAAGCATTATTGCATCAACCATCTGGTTTACCATTGGGTAGATTCGAAGGGTGATCAATACGGGTGCGGTACGTACTCGCAAGAGTGGCAGCAGAAATATATTGAGGAAAATTACCTGCGCATAGATCCCGTCGTTATCGGGTGCTATCAAAGGTTCCATCCGGTGGATTGGAAGCGACTTGATTGGTCTAGCCGTGCTGCAAGAGAGTTTTCAAAGGTTGCAGCAGAATTTGGTGTGGGTAATCAAGGATTTTCGGTTCCAATCCGTGGGCCCAATGGTCAATTCGCAATGTTTACCGTCAACCACAGCTGCGACGATGATACCTGGGCGGATTTTACCGAAGAAAACCGAAGCCATCTGATCCTGATCGCGCATTACTTTAATGAAAAAGCGCTCGATCTTGAACCGGGCCGTAAACCAGAACAAAAGCAGGCGCTGTCCCCGCGTGAGATTGACGCGATGACGCTTCTTGCGATCGGGTATAGCCGCGCGCAGGTTGCGAATACCCTTTCGATTTCGGAACACACACTTCGCGTTTACATCGAAAGCGCACGGTTCAAGCTGGGTGCTGCAAATACAACCCATGCAGTGGCGCGGGCGATTAGCCGCGGTTTGATCGTAGTCTGATTTGGGCTACAGCCCCGCTGTTGCGCGCGCAGTTGCACCGCCGTTCTATACGTTAACTCATTTTTAGATGGGCGTTAACTACGATCCCCCGACAAGCTGCCATTATCAGGGGAACAAAAAATGCTGCGATATATTTATGCTAATGAATTGAAAAACTACCCGCGTCTTGCCGATGAGATGTTTATTCATCGCGCTGACCAATTTCACACGCGCCTTGGCTGGGACGTGAATGTCGATGCGCGCGGGCATGAGCGGGACGAATATGACGACCTCAATCCGCTGTACGTCATCTGGGAGACGGCTGACGGGGGCCACGGCGGCTCTACCCGCTTTCTGCCCACAACCGGGCCTGTGATGGTCAACGATCACTTTGGCCACCTTATTTCAGGTCCGATTTGCAGCCCCCTGATTTGGGAGTGTACGCGGTTTTGCATGGCACCAGGGCAAGGTCCCAATGTTGCCGCAGCGCTCATGCTGGGCGGAGGGGAGTTGATGCAGGGTTTCGGCGTGCGCCACTTTGTCGGGGTCTTTGACGCGCGTATGGTCCGGATCTACAGCCGCGTCGGCTCTTCTCCGGAAGTATTGGGGGGCATGGGCGAGGGGCGTGAACGGATCAGCGTCGGGTTGTGGGAATTTGAAGCCGAAGCTCAACAGCGTGTAGCAAACAAGGCGGGCATCTCGCCGGCACTGAGCCGCGAATGGTTTGACCGCTCATTTGGCAGCGAAACACAGATGGAATTTGCGGCTAGCGCCTGAACTGCACTGGCCCCTGTCCGGTCATGGGCCTAATGTCGGCCCATGACCAAAGATATCTCCAAAGACCTCATCTATTCCGACGATCAGGCCGCCGCCCATGATGCCGTCTGCGCCATGCTGAAATCAGCAGGCGTCAGTCTGGAAGATGATCTGCTGATGCCGCCCAAGGGCAACAAGGCCCAGGTCATGGCTGTGACTGGCAAGGCGGGCTCTGGCAAGACGCTGCTGCTGGCCGAACTCTACCGCGCGCTGGAGCAAGCCGGTGTTGATATCGTCTCGGGCGATTACGAGAGCAAGAAGCGTAAGGATAAACGTACGCTGGCGATTCTGGCACCCACCAACAAAGCGGCAAGCGTGCTGCGCTTGCGCGGGGTGCCCGCGACCACGATCCACCGGATTCTCTATACACCAGTTTACGATCCTGAGTACGAGCGCATTGCAGAATGGCTGGCCGGGAATGGCGATCGGCCTGTTGATGTAGAAGGCTTGACCGAGATCGCGCTCGACCGGGCGGAAGCGTTTTATCAGGGTAACAAATCTATTCCCGGGGCGCTGGCTGCCGCAGGTTTGCGCGGCAGTGACTTCATCACAGGCTGGAAGCGGCGCGAAGAACCTTTGGACATCGGTTTTGTTGATGAATCCTCTATGTTGGATGACAAACAGTTCAACGATCTCAAAGAGATCTTTCCAACGTTGCTTTTGTTCGGTGATCCGGCGCAGCTGGCTCCTGTCGGACAGTCAGGCACGATGGTGTTCGAAAAATTGCCCGAAGAGCGCGTGATGAACCTTAACCGGATTTTCCGGCAGGAAGCTGACAACCCGATTCTCGATCTTGCGCATGCGCTGGCTGACCCTGACATCGGGTTCGAACAGTTTGAGCGGATGATAGAAGAGGCCTCCAAGCACGATGATCGCGTGGTTTGGGGGCAGCGCGTTGAGGTGGATTTAATGGCGCGCAGTCCGGTGCTGGTTTGGCGCAATGCCACGCGTATCCGGCTGATCAACGCCTTCCGCAATGTGCATGGCGCGCCAGAGGACGCGTTGGTGGAAGGCGAGCCGCTCATTTGTGACGGGATCGAACTGCCTCTCAAACACCGCAAAAAGCGGTTGGACCTTGAGGCGCGCGGGCTGATCAAGGGCGCGCAGGTTGTTTATCTGGGTGCCGGACGCAAGCCGGGCTTTTCGCGCCTGCATGTCATGGGCGCAGAAGATCCGCAGGTAAGCGCGGCCAGTATTGTGAAGATCGAAAAGCCCGATGAGGAAGAGCCGTTTATCCCCTTTGCGGCGCGCATGGGCGCGACTTTCCTGCACGGTGCAGCAGTGACAATACACAAGGCGCAGGGCAGCCAGTGGGATACGGTACAGGTCTTTGCGCCGGATCTTTATGCCGCCGCCCGTATGGGGCGGATGGAGGCGGGCCAACCTTTGTGGAAACGGTTGGCCTATGTCGCCATTACCCGCGCCCAGGAAAGGTTGATCTGGGTGGTGCGCAACCGCCTGTCCAAGCCGACTTACGCGCTGACAGTGGATGATCTGCGCGCGGCACCTGCTGCGGCGCTCACGCTTGATCCGACAGAAGAGGAGTTCGGATGAAAACGGTTATAATCACCGGCGCAAGCTCGGGCATCGGGCGCGCCACGGCGGAGGCGTTTCTTGAGAGCGGCTGGCGGGTCGGGCTAATTGCGCGGCGTGAGGCGCAGTTGCAAGAAGTCGCCAAGGGGCATGCTGCTGCAGTCATCTTGCCTGCCGATGTCACCGATGCGGCCGCGATGGCCGATGCATTTGCCAGCTTTGGCACGGTGGATGTGCTGTTCAATAACGCGGGTATCTTCGGCCCCTCCGCCTCGATTGACGAGGTGGCGCTAGAGGATTGGGCGCAGGTTTTGGCCGTCAATTTGACGGGCATGTTCATCGCTGCGCGATTGGCTTTTGGTGCGATGCGCGCGCAAGGTCGCGGTGGGCGGATCATCAACAACGGCTCAATCTCTGCGCACACACCGCGCGAGAATTCCGTCTGCTACACCACGACGAAACACGCCATCACGGGACTGACAAAGTCGCTGGCGTTGGATGGACGACCATTTGACATCACAGCTGGGCAGATCGACATCGGCAATGCCGAAAGCGAGCTTGTCGCGGGGCTGAAAGCCACGAATCCTGACATGCATACGATGGATGTGCGCCACGCTGCGCAATCGGTTCTGCACATGGCTGAATTGCCGCTCAGCGCGAATGTGCCATTCATGACAGTAATGGCGACCAAGATGCCCTATCTTGGACGGGGCTAGCGGCGGAAAAGACCAAACACGGCTGATGCACCCCAGCCGGCGGCAACGGCAATTGCCAAAGACAGCAGTCCGTAAAAGAACGACTGTTCGCGGCTCAGCGTAAACAGCCACCGCTCCATCCCCACCTTGCGGACGTAAATGCTCGTCTCGTATTGCGAGACGACATTGCCGCCGCGGGTCAGGAAGATCCGTGTTTTGTAATCCCCTTCGGTGAGCGCGGCAGGCAGGGCGATGGCCGTCCGGAACAGGGTCTCTTCGTCCACGCTGACCGTGTCTTCATTTAGCTGGTACTGGTTCGCCTTCGATTTGATCCGGATCAGTGCTTGAGTGAATGTAGCACTGTCTGCGATGTTTGCTGGCGCACCGACCGAACGTATGGCCCGTGGGATCGAGATTTGATGACGCACATCTTCGGTAAAACTCAGAGCTTCAGTCAGGGGCGCACTGGTAGACACGGCATAGAAGCTCGGCGCGCTGTCAATCTCGACCGCGTCGGTGTTTATCCAGATGCCAAACCGCTTTTCCTTGCGGCGGACGGTCTTTGTTTCAGACGGTCCGGCAACGGTGACAATGACTTCAAGCGGAGGATCAGCCGGAATGGGGGCATCACGCTTGACCGCGCCAAAGATCAAAATTTCCGAGCCGTCGAAATTAGTGTTGATTGATACGGTGTCACTGCTAAGCCCCAGCACAACCTCTTCTGCCAGCGCGGGCAGGGACGCAAACGATAAGGCCAGAACGGCGATGAGCTTGCGCATCAGTGGCCCCCCGCCGCGATCGAGTAAAGCTCGGCGGGTTCGAGCAGCAGCTCAAGCGCAAGCTTGCCGCAGACAATCAGCACCATCAGCGCCAGCAAGATGCGCAGCTGTTCTGCCTTCATCTTGACGCCGATACGGGTGCCGATCTGTGCGCCAATCACGCCACCCAGCAGCAGAAGAACCGCCAATACGATGTCCACGGTATAGTTCGTTGTGGCATGTAGCATGGTGGTGAAAGCGGTCACAAAGATGATCTGGAACAGGGACGTGCCCACAACGACTTTGGTCGGCATACCAAGCAGATAGATCATGGCAGGCACCATGATAAACCCGCCGCCGACGCCCATAATGGCAGCGAGAACGCCGACGGCGACCCCCACAATCAAGGGCGGAATGACGGAAATATAAAGCCCGGATACACGAAAGCGCATCTTGAGCGGCAGGCCGTGAATCCAGTTGTGTTTCTTGCGTTTGGGCGCCTTGCCCTTCTTCACATTGCGTATCGCGTTCAGGCTTTCGAAGAACATCAGCCCGCCGATGACGCCCAGAAAAACCACATAGCAAAGCTTGACCAGCAGATCGACCTGACCCTGCGCCTTGAGATAGTTGAACACCATCACACCCAGCGCAGCACCGCAAAGACCGCCGATCAGCAGCACGGTGCCCATCCTCAAATCAACAGTCTTTCGCTTGAAATGCGCAAGGACGCCAGAGAAGGATGACGCGACAATCTGGTTTGCCTCTGTGGCCACGGCCACGGCAGGCGGGATGCCGATGAAGAACAAAAGCGGCGTCATCAAAAAACCGCCGCCGACACCAAACATACCTGACAAAATGCCCACAATCCCGCCTAGCCCCAGAAGGAGGAAGGCATTAACCGATACTTCGGCGATGGGGAGGTATATTTGCATGGCTGGTCCTTAGGCCTCGCAGACACTTAAATCAATGATCGTCGCGGGGCACAACTGCCGAGGCCCTATCACTTGTTGTGATCTGGCACTATCGCTCTTTGACATAAGGTTCGCCTCCCGCGCGGGGGGGGATGGCCTTGCCAACAAAACCCGCCAGAATGATCACGGTCATGACATAGGGGAGTGCTGCAAGAAGTTGACCCTGCACTTTCATCCCGATCAGCGATTCGATCACGTCAGGACGCGTTTCAAGCGCGCCGAACAGGCCGAACAGCAACGTCGCATAAAGCGCGTGCCAAGGACGCCATTTGGCAAAGATCAGAGCGGCCAGCGCGATGAAGCCGCGGCCTGCTGCCATGTCTTTGACAAAGCCCGCCTGCAAGGCCGTGCTCAGGTATGCGCCGGCAATCCCGCACAGTACGCCACAGATACCGACAGCAGCAAAGCGCAGGCCAACCACGGATACGCCTGCCGTGTCCACAGCGGCCGGGTTCTCGCCCACAGCCCGCAGACGCAGACCGAAACGCGTGCGGAACAACAGCCACCAGGTGAACGGCACCGCCGCAAAGGCGACATAAACAAGGATGGAGTGACCCGAAATCAGTTCATAATATAGCGGGCCAAGTACGGGCACTTCGCGTAGGGCCTCAGCGAAGGGCAGGGTGATCGGCTCAAACCGGCCATTGCCAATGAGGGACGGCGTGCGTCCGCCCTGTTTGAACCATGCCTGCGCAATCAGGACTGTCAGGCCCGCAGCAAGAAAGTTGATCGCCACGCCAGAGATCAGCTGGTTGCCCCGAAAGGTGATTGAGGCGATGCCGTGAATGGCACTTAGTGCCAGTGAGGCAGCGATGCCCGCCAGTAGGCCAATCCACACAGATCCTGTGATGGCAGCAATTGCAGCAGAGAAGAAAGCCGCCGCCAACATCTTGCCCTCAAGCCCGATGTCAAAAATGCCTGCCCGTTCCGAATAAAGGCCCGCAAGACAGGCCAGCAGCAGCGGCGTGGCAAGACGCACGGTAGAGTCGAGAAGTTGCAGAAGGGTGAGATAATCCAAGGCTCAAGCCTCCTTCTTGCGCAGGGCAAGGAACAGACGTTCCAACGGCATACGCACCATATTGTCGAGTGCGCCAGTGAACAGGATCACCAGTGCTTGAATAACCACGATCAGCTCGCGCGGGATAGACGTCCAAAGCGCCAGTTCTGCACCACCCTGATAGAGAAAGCCGAACAGGATCGCGGCAATGAAAACACCCAGCGGATGCGAACGGCCCATCAGTGCCACAGCGATCCCGATGAAACCGGCACCCTCGACTGAGTTCAGCACCAGACGCTCGGCCTCTCCCATGACGTTATTGATCGCCATCATCCCTGCCAGCGCGCCCGAAATCATCATCGTCACCATGATGATCTTTGCGGGCGGCATACCAGCGTAGCGTGCAGCAGACTCCGAGAACCCGAAAGAACGGATTTCATAGCCCAACCGCGTGCGCCAGATCAGGAACCAGACGAAGACACAGGCCAGCACGGCCACGATCAATGTCACGTTCGCCGGCGCGGATTTGGAAAATGCGATGCCGAAGGGCGCTAGCATCTCGTGCAGGGTGGGCAGATGGACAGCTTCTGAAAAGCGCGCTGTGGCAGGGTCCATGGACCCTTTGGGGCGCAGGACGTTGACCAGAACATAGTTCAGCAGGGACGCTGCGATGAAGTTGAACATGATCGTCGTGATCACGATATGGCTGCCGCGTTTCGCTTGAAGCCATGCAGGGATTGCCGCCCAGGCTGCCCCGAAAAGGCCCGCAGCAACGGCAGCACCGATCAGCGCCAGCGACCAATGTGGCCAAGGGATGTAGAGGCACGCCAGCGCAACACCCAAACCGCCAAGCGCCGCTTGCCCCTCACCGCCGATGTTGAACAGACGGGCGTGAAAAGCCACGGCTACTGCCAATCCGGTAAACATGAAATTCGTCGCGTAATACAGGGTGTAGCCCCAGCCATAGCTTGAGCCAAGCGCCCCTGTCACCATCAGTTTGACCGCCGCAACGGGGTCTTCGCCGATGGCAAGGATCACAAGGGCTGACAGTATCGCAGCCAGCAACAAGGAAATCAGCGGCACAAGGATCACCTCGGCCCATTTTGGCATCACGTCCATGGCTCAAGCGCTCCCTTCGCCGACGTGGGCAAGGTTCGCCTGAACCTCCTCCACAGTATGCGGCTTATTCGTGTCTGTGATACCTGCCATCAGCAGGCCCAGCTCTTTTTCATCGGTCTCGGTGGGCAAACGTTCGCCCATGATGTGACCGTCGAACATCACCGCGATCCGGTCGCTTAGCGCCATGATCTCTTCGAGCTCAACCGAGACAAGCAGCACCGCTTTGCCTTTGTCGCGCAGGGCGATAATCTGTTGGTGGATGAACTCGATTGCGCCGATATCTACGCCGCGGGTAGGTTGCCCGATAAGCAGCAGATCTGGGTTCCGCTCAATCTCGCGGGCAAGCACGATCTTTTGCTGGTTCCCGCCCGAGAAGTTCTTCGCCGCAAGCTTGGGATCTGGTGGGCGCACGTCAAAGCGCTCCATCTTGCCTGCCGCATCTTCGCGGATCGCGGCATTGTCCATCAGCAGGCCGGATTGGAATTCTGGTTCGTTATGATAGCCGAAGGCGACGTTTTCCCATGCGGAAAAGTCCATGATCAGCCCCTCGCGTTGACGATCTTCGGGCACGTGGGCTATGCCGCGCGCGCGGCGCGATTGCCCGTCAGAGGATTTGCCAGTGAGGTCGAGTTGCTGACCGTTCACCGTAATGCTGCCGGTGCCATCCGCATAGCCGCCCAAAATTTCCAACAGCTCTGATTGTCCGTTGCCTGCCACACCAGCAATGCCCAGCACTTCACCAGCGCGGATCGACAGGTTGATACCCTTGAGCCGCTCGACACCTTTGTCGTCGCGCACGTGCAGGTCTTTGACCTCCAGTACGACATCGCCCGGTGTGGCGGGTGTTTTGTCAACGCGCAGCAGCACCTTGCGGCCGACCATCAGCTCTGCCAGTTCAGCCGGCGAGGTCTCGGACGTTTTGACGGTCGCAGTCATCTCACCGCGGCGCATCACGCTGACGGTGTCGGTGATCTCCATGATCTCACGCAGCTTGTGGGTGATGAGGATGATTGTTTTCCCCTCTTTACGCAGACGGCCCAGAATGCGGAACAGCTGGTCTGCCTCGGCGGGGGTAAGCACGCCTGTCGGCTCATCCAGAATAAGAATGTCAGCCTGACGGTAGAGCGCTTTGAGGATTTCAACACGCTGCTGCATGCCAACGCCGATATCTTGTATCAAGGCATCAGGTTCAACGCTAAGACCATAGTCGTCAGCCAGCTCAAGAAGGGTGCGGCGGGCCTTGGCGATGGATGGCTTGAGAAAGCGACCGTCTTCGGCGCCCAGAATAATATTCTCCAGCACGGTGAAATTCTCAACCAGTTTGAAATGCTGGAACACCATGCCGATACCTGCGGCAATGGCAGCCTGACTGTCGGTGATATTGGCCTTTTGCCCGCCCACGAAAATCTCTCCCTTATCGGCTTTGTAAAAGCCGTAGAGAATGGACATCAGCGTGGATTTGCCCGCGCCGTTTTCTCCGATGATACCGTGAATGGTACCCGGCATCACACGGATCGAGATATCCTTGTTGGCCTGTACCGGGCCAAAGGCTTTTGAAATACCTTTGAGTTCAATCGCGGGAGCGTTGGTCATAAGGGCTGTCCTTCACACCAGATAGCGGCAGGGCCGGAAGTCTGGAGTTAATTGAATAGGGCCGCGTTGATAAGTCAACGCGGCCCCGAATTGTGCGTCTCCGCTGCTTAGAAGTCGAGCGCTGGGCAGCTGTCGTTCGCGTAGTAGGAGGTCACTTCCACATCGCCTGCGATGATTTTGGTGCGCGCTTCTTCCACGGCTGCCTTCATCTCGTCCGAGATGAGAGACGCGTTGTTTTCGTCCATCGCGTAGCCAACACCGTCTTCAGCAAGACCAAGAGTGAAAACGCCGGTTTCCACTTCGGTACCTGCCGTCAGGGCGTCATATACAGCAACGTCGACGCGCTTCAGCATGGACGTCAGAACTTTGCCTGCGTGCAGGTGGTTCTGGTTGCTGTCAACGCCGATAGACAGGATGTCGCTGTCAGCTGCTGTTTGCAGAACGCCAACGCCAGTGCCGCCGGCAGCCGCGAACACAACGTCCGCACCTTGGGAAATCTGCGCGGTTGTCAGTTCGGAGCCTTTAACCGGGTCATTCCAAGCGGCAGGCGTGCTGCCTGTCATGTTGGCAATGACGGTGGCGTCTGGATTCGCAGCTTTCACGCCTTGGGCGTAGCCGCAGCCAAAGTGACGGATCAGCGGGATATCCATGCCGCCGATAAAGCCGACTGTACCGCTTTTTGTCGCCATGCCGGCGAGCATACCAACCAGATATGAACCTTCATGCTCGGCAAAGCCGATCTGGCGGATGTTTGTCGCTTCCAGCCACGTTACGTCGATGGCAACGAACTTTGTGTCCGGATAGTCCGGTGCGACAGTCGACAGGGGATCTGCCATGGCAAAACCCATTGTGATGATCGGGTTTGCGCCCGATTCGGCAAAGCGGCGCAGAGCCTGCTCACGCTGGGCTTCCGACTGAAGCTCGATCTCGCGGTATGTGCCGCTGTTTTCCTCAGCCCAACGCTGCGCGCCTTCATAGGCAGCTTCGTTGAAGGATTTGTCGAACTTGCCGCCCAGATCGAAAATCAGGGCTGGTTCGGCCAGTGCTGCACCAGCGCTCAGCGCGGTGGCGGCAACAGCGCCGAGGAATTTGGTCATGAGGGTCATAGATATCTCCCAGTTTTTGTTGGTGGGGCAGGGGCCATTAAGTTGGCTCTGTTGCCCGTTATCGCGCGCTTGCGCGACGCTGGGACAAAGTTTCGACGTGGATGGGGGCAGGGTCAACCGGATTCTGATGCCGGACGCGCTTCTGGCATGTATTAACCTTGCGTAAGCGCCTGCGTCATCATCACAGCGTCAACAGCGGGCAACTGCGCGCGCGCATAGTAGCCTTTGCGCAGGCCGGTGCGGGTAAACCCTATATTTTGATACAGTCCCAGCGCGGCTGAATTGTCAGCCGCGACCTCAAGAAAGGCGATTTCTGCGTGTTGGCATGCCGTGGTTAACCAGTCAGCCAAAAGCGCCCGCGCGATGCCGCGGCGCTGCTGGTCGGGCGATACCGCGAGCGTCAAAAGCTCTGATTCTCCGGCAAGGGTACGGGTAAGGGCGAATCCGTCTGGCGCTGAAAACACGTCTGTATGAGGCTGCGCCATGAGGCTCGCAAATTCATCACTGCTCCATCCGCGGTCGTGCACAAAGGCAGCGGCGTGGATCTGCGCCATCCGTTCCGGCGTCACGGGACGATCTGCGGGGGGGCGTCGCGTGCGGGCGCTGCATCCGCGGCACGCAGATATAACGGGGCAGGCGGTGTAGGGGCTTCTGTATATCGTTTCGCTGCGACGCGCGCGATCGCCTCTGCAACAGAATGGGCCGGAGCCGCCCCGAAAGCACCGATCTTTTGCACATCGGTTGGCAGGGTCGCGAAAGAGACCAGCGCAGGATCGGTCAGCATGTCAGTCTCAAACCCTTGGGCGAAAACCATCTCGCGCCGCGCATCGACAGTACAAATGCAAGGGCCGCTGGTCCCGAAACGCAGGGCGTCGAACGCGCTAACGCCGACCGCAGGGATATCGAGCGCTAGGGCCAGACCCCGCGCGGCGGAAACTGCGATGCGAATGCCGGTGAAATTGCCCGGTCCGATACCCACACCAATGGCGTCCAGCTGGGGCATCTGCACACCTGCCTCAGCCAACAGCTCTTCAACAAGCACAAGCAAACGCTCTGCCTGACCCTTGGCCATCATCTCTTGGCGGCTGGCAAGTACCTCGTCGCCAGAAAGAACCGCCACGGCACAATGTGCAGCGGCGGTATCAAGGGCAAGTATCAACGGAGTACGCATAGTGGCCGATCAGGCGACCGGACGGACTTCGGTCACTTCTGGAATATAATGGCGCAGCAGGTTCTCGATGCCCATTTTCAGCGTTAGCGTAGAAGAGGGGCAACCGGCGCACGCACCCTGCATGTGCAGGTAAACCACGCCGCGATCAAAGCCGTGGAAGGTGATGTCGCCACCGTCTTGGGCCACAGCAGGACGCACGCGGCTATCAAGCAGCTCCTTGATCTGGCCGACAATTGCACCGTCTTCGCCGGTATGCTCTGCATGGCCGGAGCTGGCAGTGTGATCCGCGCCCATGACCGGCTGGCCGGATTGGAAATGCTCCATGATCGCGCCAAGAAGGCCGGGCTTGAGGTGATCCCACTCAACGCCGTCCGCTTTGGTCACGGTCACGAAGTCTGTGCCAAAGAACACGCCTGTCACACCTTCAACAGCGAACAGTCGCGTGGCCAAAGGAGAGCTGGACGCAGTGTCTGGCGTCGGAAAATCGGCTGTGCCCATCTCGAGCACGGTCTGACCCGGCAGGAATTTGAGCGTTGCGGGGTTCGGGGTGGATTCTGTCTGGATAAACATTGCGCGTAGCCTCCGTCAGGGTTCCTTCTGATATGCGGATGCACCGAAGGGATGTCAAGGTGTCTGGAATCGTTCTAAACTGGTGGTGTCAGGTAATGGCCTCAAGCTTTTCCTTGCTCAGATCACCCGGAACGATGGTGATTGGCACAGGCAGGCTGCCCGCATTGCGGCTGAGTTGAGACACCAGCGGGCCCGGCCCCTTGCCGTCTGTGCCGGCACCCAGAACAAGAACACCAATGTCGGCGTTGTCTTTGATGTGGGCAATGATTTCGTCAACGGCTTGCCCTTCACGGATAACCAGCGCGGGCTCCACGCCTTGTCGGTCACGCATCCACTTGGCGAAAACTTCGTAGTGAACTTCAATCCGCTCGCGGGCTTCTTCGCGCATGATATCGCCCACACCGATCCAGTGGTTGAACTCTTCCGGTGGAATAACCGCCAATACTTCTACGCCAGCGCCGGTTTTCGAGGCGCGCATCGCGGCAAAACGCATCGCGTTAAGGCATTCGCGGCTGTCATCGAGGATCACAAGAAACTTGCGCATGATATTCTCCCTGCTTCGCCGCAGATCATGACGCGCAGGAGGACGTCATGCAATTGGCTTTTGCAGATAACGCCGCGCAAGCTTGACCGGAGGCGGCGCTGTTTATGCTAGAAGCTGACGGTCAGGCTGGTTGCGACGCGGCCCAGTCCCAATACATCTCACGCACGCGCTGGGTAACGGGGTTGCCGTTCCCGCCCACACTGAAGGTCGTATCGTCAAAGGCCTTGATCGGGGTGACCTTCATCATGTTGCCAGACAGGAATACTTCATCAGCGGCATGGAAATCATCAAAGCTCAGCACGGCCTCATGCACCTTAATGCCGTCGGCACGCATGTTAACCATGTGCCGCGCACGGGTGATGCCGGCAAGGAAAGTACCGTTTGGCACAGGGGTGAAGACCTCTCCATCCTTGACCATAAACACATTCGCAGAAGCGGATTCGGCGACATTGCCGATGGCGTCCGCCACCAATGCGTTGCCGAAACCTTTGCTGCGGGCCTCTGCCATCATGCGGGCGTTGTTGGGGTAAAGGCAGCCCGCCTTCGCATTCACCACATTGTCTTCCAGAATGGGCCGACGGAACCGCGTGCGGGTCAGGGTGGATGCTGCTTCGGGCGGGGCCATGGGGATTTGTTCCAGCGATATGGCAAAGCCGGTCGCGTCCTTTAGCGGTACGATCCCGAGTTCATCCCCCGCCAGCGCCCAATACATGGGGCGGATGTAAACGGCGGCATCGCGTGGATACCGCGCCAGACCTTCGCGCACGATCTCGACCATCTTTGCGGTTTCGACTGTGGGGGTGATCATCAGCGCGCGGGCAGAGCGGTTGATCCGTGCGCAGTGCGCTTCCAGATCGGGGGCCAGCCCGTCAAACAGGCGTGCCCCGTCAAATACGGTTGTGCCAAGCCATGCACCGTGATCGGCGGCCTTCATGACGCTCAGATCACCGTTGTGCCAGGTGCCTTCGAAATAGGTGCGGATATTTGTGCCTGTGGCCATGGAACTGTCCTGTTGGATGTGCGCCTATGGCGCGCTGTGATAAATGCCTTCGGGCAGATTGAGAGCGGCCGCAAGGTCGCGCAGCTGGTTGGGCGACAGGGTGATCTTTCGCAAACTGTCAGTCCTCGGGTCCCATTGCTCTATCGTGATCTGGCTGGCAAATGCATTTAGGACCACGTCCTCTTGCAAGGGCGAATTCCCCTCGTCAACAAGGGTGATTACGGAGGCGTCAAATTCATGCTCGATTGTAAACATGGCCAAAGACTATCTGATCACAAGCTACGTGCAAGCGTCTGATTGATGCACCGCTTTGCGGCGCAACGTCGCGCATCACGTTCACCGTCGTGTGATCGGGCTGGTTCCCGTTGCAAGGCGTGCTAGACTGTCCCATGCTTGCCGTTGCACCGAGTAATCGGCACATTTTGAATTATTGAGGAACACCACCGGATGATATCACGTGCTTTTGTGGTCTTTGGGCTTTTGGCAGCACTTGCAGGGTGTGAAGTTGTTCCTGTCGGCCCCACCAGTCCAGTCGCGACAGCGACGCCTTCGCAAGCAGCTGTGCGCAGCAGTGCTCGCAGTTTTGTACAGGTCGTCGACACGCTTGAGCCAGTGGCCGAGAGAGAGTGCCGCGCCCGTACGCAAAACCTTAACTGCGATTTCAATATCGTTGTTGATGATCGCCCCGGCCAGCCTGCGAACGCCTACCAGACCCTCGATAGCCAAGGCCGCCCGATTATCGCCTTTACCCTTGCCTTGATTGCAGATGCTCGCAACGCGGATGAGCTGGCCTTTGTTATGGGTCATGAAGCTGCGCACCATATTGCCGGTCACATTGCGCGCCAGCAACAGAACGCTGTCGCGGGCGCTGTTATCTTTGCAGGTCTCGCCACGCTCAGCGGTGGAGACGCAAACACGGTCCGCTCAGCGCAAGAACTTGGCGCACAGGTTGGTGCGCGCAGCTATTCAAAAGATTTCGAGCTTGAGGCAGACGCGCTGGGCACGATCATCACCAAGAAGGCGGGCTATAATCCGCTGCGTGGCGCCGAATTCTTTACCCGCATCCCCGATCCGGGCGACAAGTTCCTGGGTACGCATCCGCCCAACGCCTCGCGCATCGACACCGTGCGCCGGACTGCTGCTGGTCTTTGATCTGCTTTTCCTATGCCGCTGAAGATGAAACATCGGGGCAGCGAGGGGCACGCTTGATATCCGCACGGCAGGGGCTGCGGTGTCAGGGCCGCGTACATGTCTCTGAGTGAATCGCCCGAGATGATCCTGAGGGTCAGCGGCGTAGAAGCTGGTACATGAAAGCCGAAAATGATCGCAGAAATCAGTAGGACCCAAAATTCAGTTCCGGCCAAGTCAGGCATGCCCGTCCATGCTTAAGTGCGGCGTTGTCCTGACCGATCGCGGTAGCAAATACGCCGTGTCCGGATGTCCTGTATCCAGCCGCACGGAAATTGACGCCGCTGTGAAAGCGCTGAAGCGTGATAAATCATATGCCAAGGCCACCCATAACACGTGGGGTGCGTTGTTGGTTGATGACGGGCCGATCAAGGCTGATGATGGTGAAAGCGGCGCGGGTATGGTGATCCTGCGCATGTTGGAGCGTGAAGGCGTCACCGGCCATCTGGTTGTGGTGACCCGCTGGTACGGCGGTAAACACTTGGGCGGAGACCGTTTTCGTCACGTGCAGACATGTGTGCGCCACTATCTAGATGAGCTGGTTTCGCAGAAGTGAAAAGAAGTCGCGTAGCGGCGCCACCTTCAATTCTCCCGACGCTGCCGCGCAAGGTGCCACCGAAAAAGCAACGGCGCCAAAACGTAATCGTATGTCTTGCAAGCAACCCAATGCACGCCCGGTAGGCTTACCAGTTTCGCCAACCAGTGCATTTGAGGAATTTCGCGCCAAAGCAGGATGAATGCTGGAATTCCACTGTAAATCCGACCTGCTTTGCGCACGTGCAACCGCTTTGCGGCATCCTGTCCGGAAATACCCCAATCAGCCAGTGCATCGCCCTGTCCCAGATCATCATACCTGATGGGCAAGGCATGCTGTGCGCTAAGCTTGGCGTAATGATCGACCTCCCGCCGACAGATCGGGCAGGAGGCATTGTATAAAACGTCTAATTTTTCACTCATGATCTACAGCTAGCGGGCGAAGGGCCAGATGCCAGCCCTAGCGTGGCTTATAATGGTCAATCCACCGCGACATCAGCGCACGGTCGCGGAAACACTCTGGCGGGACCTGAGTATGTTTCAGCCGCGCAATGCGTTCGGCAAAGCCGACCTGTTTAGAGGAAGGGTAGTCATTGAAAGCGCTTGGCGCAGGCTTGTGTGCGTCGATCCACTTCGACAGCCGTCCGCGATCCTGAGTGATGCCATCAGGCAGGGCGGATTTTGTCTTTTCAGCAAGTGCCTTCGCGTAATCGATCTGCTTTTGCGTGGCGGCAACTGGCGTGGGCAGCGGCAGTTCGGCCTGTGTGGCAGGTACCACAGCCTCGAAAAGGTCGTTGAAAGTCGTTTGGTAGGACATGGGATGCTCCCTGTTCTTGCTCGACTATCAATATAGAACATAGGGGGAACATTTCAAGATGTTTCCATAAGAACGCTCTCGGGAGCCTGTAAGCTGGCACGAAATAGCCCATGTCGATCGGTCCACAGTTGCGCCGGGGACCGATCCTGATCGTGTCCAGAGGGTTTGCATGCAATGCGGTGTGAGGGGTTAAACCACACGCCCCCAAAGATCGTACTCGCCTGCTTCCTCAACCTCGACGGTCACAATGTCTCCGACCGTCAGCTTTTCAAAGCCTTCGTCGATGAACAGGTTTCCGTCAATTTCTGGCGCATCTGCCTTTGTCCGGCAGGTGGCAGCGTCTTCGTCGATCTCGTCGATGATTACGTCCATGCGTCGACCGACCTTGGCTTGCAGTTTGGCTTCGGAAATCGTCTGCGCCTTCTCCATGAAGCGGTCCCAGCGCTCTTGCTTGACCTCGGCGGGCACATGATCGGGCAGCGCGTTTGAGCGTGCACCGGCCACGTTTTCATATTGGAAACATCCCACCCGGTCGAGCTGGGCTTCGTCCATCCAGTCCAGCAGCGTCTGGAACTCGGCCTCTGTCTCACCGGGGTAGCCGACAATGAAGGTCGAGCGCAGGGTGATGTCGGGGCAGACATCGCGCCAGGCGGCGATTTCGTCCAGCGTTCTGGAGGCAGCCGCAGGGCGGGCCATACGTTTAAGCACATCGGGATGGGCGTGCTGAAACGGAATGTCGAGGTAAGGCAGCACCAGACCTTCGGCCATCAGCGGGATCAGCTGGCGCACGTGGGGGTAGGGGTAGACGTAATGCAAGCGCACCCATGCGCCCAACGATCCAAGATCGCGCGCGAGGTCGGTGATATGCGCACGGTGTCCACGATCCTCGGCGTGTTTGATATCCACTCCGTAGGCGGAAGTATCCTGAGAGATCACCAGCAGTTCTTTCACGCCGCTTTGCACCAGCTTTTCAGCCTCACGCATCACCGCATGGGCAGGACGGCTTTGCAATTTGCCCCGCATGTCGGGAATGATGCAGAACTTGCACTTGTGGTTGCAGCCCTCGGAGATCTTCAAATAGCTGAAGTGCCGCGGCGTGAGCGAGACACCGGAGGCGGGCAAAAGATCAATGAATGGATCGGGTGACGGCGGCACGGCAAGGTGCACGGCATCCAGAACCTGTTCGTACTGGTGCGGGCCGGTCACGGCCAGAATGCGCGGATGGTGTTCGCGGATATAGTCCGGCTCTGCGCCCAGACACCCCGTCACAATGACACGGCCATTTTCGGTCAGCGCTTCGCCGATGGCATCAAGGCTCTCGGCCTTTGCGCTGTCGAGAAATCCGCAGGTGTTCACAATTACGGCGTCCGCACCGGAGTAGTCGGGCGAAATCGCATAACCTTCGGCGCGCAGACGCGTCAAAATCCGTTCGCTGTCGACCAACGCTTTGGGGCAACCAAGGCTAACCATACCGATGGTCGGCTGGCCGCTGCGCTTGGGCTCGGAGAAGGTCGCGCGCGGCGCGAGGTCAGGGCGGAGGTTTGGAGGATTTGTGCTCATCCTTGCGCTATAATCCAAGCGTTGCAGTTGGGCAATTGGTCACAGGCGTGTCACCGGCAAGCCTAAGGCGAGCCATCCCGGACCGGCGCCGGACCCGAGCATCCCTTCGGGCACGTCGATGATATTGCTGAAGCCTGCTTCTGTCAGGCGTTTTGCCAGCGCGCGTGTGCGGACACCGCGGGCGCAGATCAGCGCAATGGGCGCGGACTTGTCAGGAACCAGCTTCAGAAGTTTTTGGGCGAAATCAGGATCGCGCATGTCCAGCGCATCAGCCCCTTCGGGGATGCCGGTGCGTGCCCATTCATCAGGGCGACGAATGTCGATCAAGGTAATGTCGCCCAATAGCGCCGCGCTATGGGCATCCGCCACGCTCAGCGCGCTACCTTCTACGCTACCGCCGATGTTGTACCAGCGCGCAGCGGTCAGCCCGCCGAAGGCCAGCGCGCCAACCAGCACACCCCGCCGCGCAAACGCACGGCGAGGTGACGGCCGATCAGGAGAGGGGACCCCTGATGTCATAGGTCAGCCTTTTGGGGCTGCCGAAGAGAAGTCCGGAATGTCGCGGTCAGAAGCGGGTTGTGGATCAAGGCTGGGCCAGTTGCCCTCGGACAGCGTCAGGTTGCCCGGAATGTCTTCTTCCCAGAAGCCAACAACGTTCTTGGTGATGTTGAGGTACAGCTTGTCATCAATTATGCGCCACAGGTTCGGGTTGCCGGGAACCTTGCCACCTTTGGCCACGCCGTACGCACAGTGGCCGTCATATTGCGGTACATATTTATCGGGATCAGCAACGAAGGCTTCGCGGTTTGCCTCGGACGAGAAGGCAAATGTCGCGCCGTTATAGTCGGCTGTGATCGACTTGTTGCCTTCAACCGGCGCGGTCTGTGTTTGGCCAACAGGGTTTTGCGGCAGAGAGAAATACGCGACGACATCATAGCCGGACACGGCAAAACCTGTGTCATCAACAAATTGTTCACCCGCGAAAGAGGCGCTGGCAATGGCAATCGCAGTTGCTGCGGCGGCGATGGAAATGGCGAAACGGTTCATTTAACTCTCCTGATGTTGGACTTTGTTGTCCTATGTTCAGGAAGGTAGGTACGGTCGCAGCCGTTTGCATCTCGCAATTGCGTGATCTCTCGCAGCCGTGAGCGGGTGTGTGCCGAAACCGCCCGACTATTTCAGAATTGGCGGTTCGTCAGGGTCACTGCCCGGCATACGGGGCGTTTTCTGTAACGTCTCCATCTGCGGCAGGTCAAAGCGCAGACCAACGCGGGTGAGCTTTGCAACCGTCGGATCGGTGTGGTTGAAAAAGCCGACATCCATCGCGCCTGCCTCAATGCCGGAGAACGTCAGCGCCTCGGAGGCGGCGCGCACCAGCGCATCTTGGGCGCGCGGGATCGCGTCAATGAACGCGAGCAAGTGCCCGCGCCCGCCACCGGAGTATTCTACGCCAACTAGCCATGCATTGGCCGCCATGCCCGTGGCGGTGGCCAACTTGGCGTCTATCGCCTCGATCAGGCTTTCGGGCAGGCCCTTGGGCGGCAGGACCGTTTCGATCCTGGCCTCTACCTCTGCCGCTTCATGTGTCAGCGTCTCGCGTAGCCATGCAACAGCGGTGTCGGGCAGCAAGATCGCGGAAGGTGCGACATCCATGTTGAGCGCAATGCCCAGCGGCTGCCCCTCCAACATCGCAGCGACGTTGCGGCCCGACAGCGCGACATAGGCCGCTGCATCACCGGCATATTGCGCAAGGCGCTGGGCGCGGTCGAAGGCAAGCAGATATTGCGCATCGTCCAGTTCCAGTACCTTGGGGCTAATCTGGTCGTCCTGCGGTTCCTGTTCCAGCAGCAGATACAGCTCCACATCCGCCATCCGCTCATAAAACCGCAGGCGCGCGGTGTCGTTTTCAGGGGCGGCCATCATGGCGGCGTGGGCTGTGTCCAGCGGAGTCGTGTCCATCTACATTACCTCGGCAACGGCGGCTTGCAGGCGGGGGATGACCTCTGCCTCGAACCACGGATTTTTCTTTAGCCAACCCGTATTGCGCCAAGAGGGGTGTGGCAAGGCGAAGGTGCCGGCAGGATGGTGTTCCCAATCGCGCACGGCCTGCGTAACGGTGGTGAAGTGGGGCAGGTGGTATCGCATCGCGTGGCCGCCGATCAGCACGGTCAGGCGCACATCAGGCACCATCGCCAGCGCTTGTGTGCGCCACGTCCGTGCGCAGACTGGCGGCGGCGGCAGGTCACTGCCTTTTGCGTTATAGCCCGGAAAGCAAAAGGCCATAGGGATGATCGCAACACGGTTCCGGTCATAGAACGCGTCCTCGTCCAGACCCAGCCAGGAACGCAACCGTACGCCAGAGGCATCCCAGAATGGTGTGTTCGCCCTATGCACCTTCAACCCCGGTGCTTGGGACGCAATAAGAAGCCGCGCACCGGTTTGGAACCAGACCACCGGATTGGGCCTGTGGGCGGTTGCTGTCGTGGCAAACCGTTCGGCGCATAGCGTGCAGGCGCGCAGTTCCTGACGGATATCATTCATGGTTTTCTAGGTAAGGGGCCAGATCGGTTTGCCAAGGGCGAAATATTTCGAGGAATGTCGAAATGATCTTGTGCTGGGCTGTCATTTCTATATTTCTAGAAGTATGAAATCAGAATCACATGCCATTGATCTTACCCTTGCCGCCTCCGGCTTTGCCGCGCTCGGATCCGAGCAGCGCCTCACTGTTTTGCTCGCGCTAGTCCGCGCCGGGCCTGCAGGTCTAAGTATCGGAGCGTTGGCGGAAGCCACTGGCGTGACCGGCTCAACCCTGACACATCACATGAAGATTCTCGCCGCAGCGGAATTGGTCGAGCAGACACGCCAGGGGCGCAGCATTATATGCGCCGCCATTGCCTATGAACGGGTGCGTAGCCTGTCGCATTTTCTGCTGACGGAATGCTGCGCAGATGCGGAAACTCCCTGTGCAGAACATGAACATAACAAAGGAGAAGCCTGATGGGCGCGTCTCACCACCATCATCACCACCACGTTGACCCTGATGCAGGGGACGGAAAGATCGCCCTTGCTGTGGGGGTGAACCTGCTGCTTACGGTAGCGCAGATCATTGGCGGCGTGCTTGCAGGCAGTCTGTCGCTTATCGCGGATGCGCTGCATAACCTGTCTGACGCCGTGTCGTTGATCATCGCCTTTGTCGCGCGCAAGATCGGGCGCAGACCGGCGGACGCGCATATGACCTTTGGCTATGGCCGGATCGAAGCAGTGGCGGCGTTGATCAATTACACCACGTTGATCGTTGTCGCGCTGTATCTGGTGTTCGAGGGGATCATGCGTTTCTTCCAGCCTTCGGAAGTTACAGGCTGGATCATTGTAATGATTGCAGGCGTGGCGTTGGTGATTGACCTGATCACGGCGGCGCTGACCTATCGCTTGTCCAAAACCAGCATGAACATCCGCGCGGCCTTTCTGCACAATCTTGCGGATGCGCTTGGCTCGGTCGCGGTGATTGTGGCGGGGACGCTGGTGATCTTGTTCGAATGGCACTGGGTTGATCCGGTGGTCACACTGCTGATTGCAGGCTACATCCTGTGGCAAGCAGCAGCCGAGATGCCCGCGGTGATGCGTTTGCTGATGCTGGGCACTCCGCCTGACATCAATCCGGCAGAGGTCATTGATACCATGTCGGCGCAAGCCGGTGTCGCCTCGGTGCATCACGTGCATCTGTGGATGATGGGAGAGCATGAAAACGCAATCGAGGCGCATGTGGTTTTGACCGAGCAGGCCGATCCCGCCCTGACGCGCACAGGTCTGCAGCAAATGCTCAAGGACCGTTTCAAGCTTGGCCATAGTACGCTTCAGATCGAAGAAAACGGGTTCGAATGTGCGCAAAGCCAAAGACGTCTTGGTCATGCCTAAGCGTTAGACATTTTTCCCTGCGGTCAGCGTTGTACATTTGTTTCCCTATGGGACATAATGTGGTCAAAATCCCAAGATAGATAATGCGAGATCCTTCGTAGAAGAGGACCCGATCAACCCCGCAAGTGGAACCGGAGCAGGCGCGCAATGCTGGAATTTCGTAATGTTTCCAAGTCCTTCTGGACTGGTACGCAACACAAGGTCATTCTGGACCAGGTGTCGTTCCGGGTGGAGTTGGGCAATTCCATGGGTATCCTCGCGCCGAACGGCACCGGCAAAACCACGTTGATCAACATGATGGCAGGGCTTGAAAAGCCTGACGACGGCGAAATTGTACGCGCGTGCAACATCTCTTTTCCACTCGGATTTATGGGCGGTGTGGTTGGCAAGGTCTCGGCCATGGAAAATGCGCGTTATATTGCGCGACTGTACGGGTTGGACCCCGACTATGTAGAAAGCTTCTGCCGTTGGCTTTGCGGCTTGGGTGAGTATTTCGATCAGCCTTTAGGAACTTATTCTGCCGGTATGCGTGCGCGGTTTTCCTTTGCACTGATGCTGGCGCTTGATTTCGATATGTACCTGATCGATGAGGGCATGCCGTCCACGACGGATGTCGAGTTTAACCGGAAAGCAGGAGAAATCCTGCAAGAACGCCTGCGTACCACCACGATCGTGATCGTGTCACACCAGGCGGAAACGCTAGAAAAATTCGCGCGTACTGCCGCGGTTCTGATGAACGGGCAGCTGAACGTATTTGACAGCTTGGAAGAAGCGAAACAGTTGTATGACTACCAAACCCAAAGCTAGAAAATTCCGGATCAAACGCAGTCCGAGTGCGGCAACCGAAGGGGCAACGCCTCAGCCGGAGGCGCCCAAGGCCGAGGCTGCCATTCCGATGCCGGAACCTGTACGCCCGTCTGCGCGTCCGCAAACCACGGGCGAAGAACGCCCTGCGCCACAGGCTGAAACGCCAAAACCTGCTGTGCAATCGGGCGAAGTGGCCTCCGCCGAGCAGGTCAGCGGTGAGCAGGATATGGACGCCATCCGCCGCGAAGGGCTGACCGGCCGCCAGCTGCGCATGGCACGGCGCGTGGCGCAAAAGCACGGGCTGCCCGCGACCTCTGACTTTGATGCGGTACGCTTGTTGCGTGCCAAGGGAATTGATCCGTTCCAACGCTCCAACATGTTGGAGCTGGTCGTGCCGCAAGCGGGCGGATCACAGCATGAAGGTGGTCCCGGCAATGCGCTGGCGGAACTGCCCGCTCAGCAGGGCGGCGCCGGCTCGGGCCGCGTGCAGCTGCCGCAGACCATTCCGGTGGGCAAGGGAACGCTTCCCTCAACCCAGGTAAGCCCGATGGAACGCCGGATGCGCGAGATTTCCGACATCCAGCAAGACATCACACGCCGTCGCCGCAAGAAGATGGGCCTGCTGATCGTCCGGTTGGCGTTCTTCGTTCTGATTCCGACGTTCTTTGCCGGATACTACTTCTACAAGGTGGCCACACCAATGTACGCCACGGACAGTCAGTTCCTGATTATCCAGAATGAAGGCGGCGGCGGACCCAGCCCGTTCGGGGGCCTTTTGCCCACGCAGTTTGCCAACTCGGCCGACAGTATCGCGACACAGGCGTATCTACAGTCCAAAGACGCGATGCTGCGACTGGACGAAGACGCCGGCTTTAAAAGCCACTTCACGGACGAAAGCATTGATCCGATCCAGCGGTTGAACGAAGATCCGACCAACGAAGAAGCATACAAGCTGTACAAAAAGAACATCAAGATTGGCTATGACCCCACCGAAGGTGTGATCCGCATGGAGGTCATTGCGGCTGATCCGCAAGTCGCGACACGCTTCTCGCAGCGCTTGCTGCAATATGCCGAAGACCGCGTGAACAGCCTTAGCCAGAACAAGCGTGAAGACGGGATGCGCGACGCCCAGATCGGGTATGACAAGGCGATTGCCGCGCGGCGCGATGCCCAGCAGCGCTTGATCGAATTGCAGGTCGAAAACGGCGTCGATCCGGAAGCCGTGATCGCCGCAGTCCGGACGCAGATCACCAACTATGAGACACTGCTGATTGAAAAACAGCTGGAGCTTGCGGCCTTGCTGGACAACGCACGTCCCAACAGCGCCAAGGTCGAAGGGGCGCAGGGCGACGTTCGCCGCCTGGAGTCCGCGCTTGCGCAGTTGAACGACCGGATGAGCAACGCAACCGAGGGTCAAAACTCGTTGGCTAAACAAGCCGTGACATTGCAGCTGGCTCAGGCCGATCTGGTGAACGCGGACACCAACCTGCAACTGGCCCAGACCGGGCTTGAACAGGCGCGCACAGAGGCAGGGCGTCAGGTCCGCTATCTCACCGTTGCTGTGCGTCCGGTCCCAAGCGAGGAACCCAGCTATCCGCGCAAGTTCGAAAACACCATTCTGGCGTTCCTGATTTTTGCTGGCATCTATCTGATGTTCTCGCTGACCGCGTCGATCCTGCGAGAGCAGGTGACCTCGTAACATCATCGTAACAGCGCCACGAAAAACGCCCGCGGGATCACTCCTGCGGGCGTTTTTTCTGTGACTTACCTAGCAACCGGTGCGCTATTCGGCGGGCGCCTTTGGCGAAGCCAACGCAAGGGCCAGACGGGCACGTTCGCGCATGGCGTGACGCACAATTGCCGGTTCGCGCAGGGTGTAGGGACTGTCCAGCCGGAAGGTCGCGGGCGCGCGGTTGGATATCTGTACACCCGACAAGGCGGAAAGCGGCACCGCCAACACCAGACTGGCGATAATCGGCACCAACCAAAGTGAGATCAGACCAGCCATCAATCCGCTTAACAGCAACAGGCCAAGCACCATTTCAAGCCAGTGAAATTTCACCAACGTGCCCCAGCTGTGCTGCCGCGCGTCGCGGGCCTGTGGCGCCCATGCTTCGCTGCCGGTGGTATAGGCCCGCACAACGGCCTTGGTTTGCTGGATCATCATGATGGGTGCGTAAGCAATGGACAGGGCCACTTCGACAAGGAAGCTGCCCAAGAAGGGACCAACGCCACCAAACACCCGTGCGGCGCGCGGCGTTGCGGCAATGATGCCGGCCCCCGCGATCTTTGGGGTCAGCAGCATCGCATACATGATCACCAGAAAGACGGCGCTGTCGATGTGGCTCATGGCGGGGGGCCAGTCAGGGAACAGCGGGTTCGCCTCGTTGAAGTAACGGATCACGTTCGTCTCGCTGTCTTTGCCCAGCAGCGCCCAGATCACCAGCAGGAAGAACCACGCAGGGCTAAGCAGATAGGCAACCGCGCCGTGGAACAGGTGAAACCGCGAGACGGGGTGCAGTCCTTTGGTGCCCAGCAGGCGCAGGTGTTGCAGGTTGCCCCGGCACCAGCGACGGTCGCGGATCACATAGTCAATCAGCGTCGCAGGTGTTTCTTCAAAGCTACCCGTCACGCGCGGCAAAAAGCGGACGCCCCAACCGGCGCGCCGCAGCAGACCCGCTTCGACGAAATCGTGGCTGAGGATCAACTCGTCACGGCCACCGCGACCACGCAGGCGCGGGAGCATCGCGCTGGAGGCAAAAGCACGGGTGCGGATGATTGCGTTGTGACCCCAATAATTCCCTTCCGAGCGCGCCCAGGTGGCCAGCCCTTCGGCCAGCAACCAGCCATAAGCGATGTTAGAGAACTGCTGAAGCCGCGCAAAAACGGTCTGCGCGCCGATCAGCATCGGGAAAGTCTGGATCAGCCCCGCGTTGGGGTCGCTTGAAAGCTCGGATGACAGGCGGTCAATCGCACGGCCGCTCATCAGGCTGTCAGCATCGAGTACCACCATACCCTCATAGGCCGCACCCCAACCGCGTGTCCATTCAGCGAGGTTGCCCACTTTCTTGTCCGTGTTCGCAGTGCGGCGGCGGTAATGCACATCAAAGCCTTTCGGCGCGCGGGCGGCCAGATCCTCATAGGCCTGCCACTCCATTGCGGCAATGGCATCGTCACGGGTGTCTGACAGGACAAACAGTGTATAGCGGTGCGGCCCGGCGCGGCTTGCCAGATCCTGCAACATGGCGGCGGCATTGCCAAAGACGTTCTGCGGAACCTCGTTATAAACGGGCACCAACAGCGCCACATCAATGCCCTGCACATTGCGTGCGGGGCGCGCATCGGCTTGCTCACGCGCGAGCAGACCTGCGATGGCCACGCCTACGGTGCTGACCGAAAGAGCCACCCAGATAAAGGTCGCACCGATCATGCTGAGCAGGGCCCACTCCATACCGCTCATCCCGCCCTGGGCGAGCCAGCCGTAAAGGCCGTAGACCAAGAGCGCGGTGCCAATCACTGCGGGCACAAAGGTTGCCGCGCGCCATCCGGTCGTTGGCACAGCCGGGATATGCGCAGCCTGTTGTGGCTGTCGGGCAAGGGATTGCTCCTGTGCATCCAGCGGTGCAGCGGGCGGCATGGAAGAGGGGAAGGTCAGATCATTCATCCGGTTTTTGTCCAACGATAAAGCCAAATTTCGCTCAAGGCAGCGCCACCTGTGCGCAGTTGAACCCTGAATTCCGATACGTCGGCGTCTTCGGGTTCAAAGGTGAACGCCAGACGCGGCCCATTGGTTTCCGGATTGCGCTGTAAAATACCGGGGGTCGTAGTGCCGGCACTGCTGCGCAGCGTGATTTCAACCGTGCTCAGGTCTTCGGGAACTGAATCTGCGTTCTCAAAGTCGATGACCATGACCTGACCACCCTCTGGCCGTCCGCCCATAGCCGAGCCGATAACCCGCAGTAATTCTGGCGTTTTGGGCGCAGGGTTGGCGCCCCACTGCAAACGGTAGCGCAGCGGGTGTTCGGCCCCGGCGGCGATCGGCTCTTCGGGGCGCCAGTAGGCCACAACGTTGTCATAGATTTCGAGGTCGGCAGGAATTTCGACCAAGGTCACCGCGCCGCGACCCCAATCACCACGTGGCGTAATCCAGACCGAAGGGCGCTGGTGATAGAGCGCCTCAAGGTCGTTGAAATCGCTGAAGGCGCGTTTGCGCTGCATCAGGCCAAAGCCCTTGGGATTGTCGTCTGCAAAGCTACTGATTTGCAGGGTGGTGGGGTTTGCCAGCTGCCGCCAGATCACCTCTGTCGCGCCGTTGTGGATCAGTAACCCGTCGCTGTCGTGGACATTGGGTCTGAAATCGGAGAACCGCGCGCGGTTTGTGCTGTCGAACAGGAACATCGACGTCAGTGGTGCAATCCCCACATGAGACATCTCGGTGCGGGCGAAAATCGTGGCTTCGACCTCCATGTCCAGAACTGCGCCATGCGTGATCTCGAAGCGGAATGCACCTGTGCAACTGGGGCTGTCCATCAAGGCATGCAGGGTGATGGATTTGTCCGAAGGGTCCGGTGTCTCGACCCAGAAGGCGGTGAAGTCGGGAAACTCCTCGCCCATCGGATCGCCGGTTTTAAGCGCAAGACCGCGTGCGGAAAGGCCGTAGATCTCTCCGGTGCCGATGCCCCGAAAATAGCTCGCGCCCTGAAATACCGCATATTCAGTGTACTTGCCGCCGCCTAACAGATCGGCGCGCAGACGCAGGCCGGCATAGCCCATGTGATCGTTCAGCGGCAGGTCGGGAAACTGGTCGGATTTGTCGAAGACATCCAGATCAAACAGCAGCGGGCTGGCGGTGCTGTTTTCAATGATGTTTACCTCTACGGCGCGCGGGAAATACAGACCGGGGGGGAACACATCCAGCCGGTGAGGGCGTTTTGTGTTTTCCCAAAGGGCGTTGCGCGTATCGAACCAGATCTTGCGATATTGATCATAGCTGAGGTTCTGCCATTCTTGCGGAATGGTCGGGCGGGGCTGATAGTCTGCCGCCGCCAGGGCACGCGCGCGGTTGGTCACGGTTTGGTTGTTGAACGGTGTGCCGGCACCGGTTTGCAACGGAGCGTCTTCGGCCAGAGCGGCAGAAGGGATTGCCGCCAGTGCGGCCAGTGCTTGCAAGACTTCGCGACGCAACATCAGTTTGCCCTCTTCCATGGATTAGATTTGAACCATCCGGCGCCATAGGCTGTGGCAACGAGAATGATGGCACCGCCCAGATTGACCAGCAGTGTGGTGGCCGTGGTGCGGCCGGTAAGGTCCATCACAAAGCCCATCGCCTGCGCCACAAACATGGAGGTAACAAAGACAGCCAGTGATTGCTGGCCAACCTTCAGAATGATCTTAAGCAGGCGGTCCCAGACACGCGCTGCCAGCCCGCTGCCCTGCGCGAGCAGGTTGTCGCCTTTGTCGCCTGCAAGGACCCATGCAAGATAGGCCAGCGAAAGGAAGTGCACAAAACGCAGGATGCCGAAATCTGTCTTGTCGATAAGCGCGCTGATTGAAACGCGGAAATCGATGACGGGATTGCCGGCTGCGGTTTCAAAGAACCAGTCCTGTGCGATGGCGCGTACGCCGATGTTGCTGACCGGTATGATTGCGATGACGATTACCGCGGCGATGGCGATCAGTACAGGATGCACAGGCGGTTTGGGAATCCAGCCGCGCATGAGGGCAAAACCGGTAAAAAAGATCAGTTGCCATGCAAAGGGGTTAAAGAACCATCTGCGCTCGGACCACGGCTCTGCCGGAAAGGCCAGATGCGCTGAACCCCAAAGCGATTGTTGTGCGCCTAGCCAGACCACGATCATGAAGGCAAAGACCAGCCCGGTGTGGACCCGCTGCAAGGCGATCACGATCGGCATCATCGCCAGAACGACCATGTACATGGGCAGAATGTCGAAATAATTTGGCACATAAGAGAGCGTGACAAGGCCCAGAAGCGGCACGGCAGGGTCCTCGAAAAACTTCCATAGGTTCAGGGATCCGATGTAATTTTTGTCATACCCACCGTAGAAATCAAACCCCGCCATAAGCGCGGCAATGGCAATGAACAGACCTATATGCGCCCAATATACTTGCCAGATACGAAAGCCTACGCGTGCGGTGCCCAACGCCCAGCCTGAACGCTGGAACGCGCCGCCAAAGGCAATGGCCGATGCCATGCCCGAGCAAAATACAAACATCTCTGTTGCGTCTGAAAAACCCCAGCGGGCGGGAATCCACAGGGTCAGGAAATTGCCGGGCGTGTGGGCCATCAGGATGATGAACATGGCAATGCCGCGAAAGAAATCGAGACGCAGATCGCGCACGCGCGGTTGCGCTGCGGCCGCAGCAGAAGAAACGGAACTGGTCGGGTAATCAGGAACAGCAGTAGAGGCAAGCGTCATATGGGCAAGGCATCCGGTTATTGCGCGGCGATGCCGCGGGAAGTGTTGAGTTTTTCAAAGCGGGTTGCGGCGAAACGGTCGATGGTACCTCCGCGTTGGGCAAGCCTGTCATGCAGGATCGCGGCGGTAGCATCATAGCGGCCTGCGCGTAGGCCTGAGTCGATGGTTATGCGCTCGAATACATCACGTTGTGCGCGGCTACCACCAATTGTTGACATCAAAGGACGCGCCGCAGCAAGATTCAGAAACGCCGCATCATAGCGCCCCTCAGAGAAGGCATTTAACCCTGCAAGAGCCGCTGTGCCGGGGGCATCGACGCGCGCCGACATCTCACCTGATTTGGTCGCATCGCGGGCAAAACGCGCGGTCATCCGGTCGCGCGCGGCGCCCCGTTCCGCTCCGGTGAGCGCCAGAAGATAGTGCAGATCGGCAAACACCAGACAGCCGTCCTCGACCCGTGCCTCAGAGAAATCAGCCAGCTCTTCCCAACGCGGACCAACGTCCATTCCCTCCAGCTCCAACCGCATCAAAAGTGATGTTGCATTGGATATGTCGCGGTAATCGTCGGTTTTGTCGGCGCGGATTTGCGCATCATAAAGGCCTAGCGCCACGTCAAGCTCGCCGCGCTCCATGTGCAGCAGGGCTTTGTGCCACCAGACATGGTAGCGGAAGTTGTTTGATCCCTGCCACGCGGCGGTGTTCTGGTCGATCAGGGCGATGCCGTTGTCAGGCTGGACGGTCACGTCATAGACATGTGCCACAGCATGCAGCCCCCAAGCATCATCAGCCGCAAGCGACAGGCCTTCGCGCCCGGTCTTTTCGGCGCGCACATATTCGCCGGTTTCCTCTAGCGTGAAGGCGTGACAGCCCAGCAGATACCCGCGACAGGCGTGATCATCTCCATGGGCAGAAAGAACGCGTTCGACCGAAGTCCTCATGCCTGCACTATCGCCCAGCATGAAACGGATGCCATGGCTTAGCTTGGCGGAGATCGTGTCATGGGGCAGGGCGCGCAGTATCTGTTCAATCGTTTCGACAGCAGCTGACGGTGCGCCGTCCAGCCAATGTGCCAGTGCGGTGACCCAGCCCTGCTCACGTGTGGTGATATTGACAGAGGCGGCGCAGTTGCGCGCCTCTGTCAGTGCCGCGCGGGCTGCGGGAATAACCTCGGCACGGCCCGTCATCAGGCAGAACAATCCGCGCGCGGCGTGGCCCATGGCGAAATCCGGGGATGCATCCATCAGGCGACCCAAATGGACAGGTGTTTCGCGGCCATGCGACAGAACGCCGAGGATGACACCGTTCCAGTCCTCCAAAGCAGAGGAAGAAGACAGGGTGACGGGGCAATGGCAGATATCGGTCTGGGTCACGTTAACAACACCTTCAAGTCAAATGTAGCGCGCACCAATCGCGCGGCCTGCCCTAAACTCTACCCGTGAAAAGGGGTTCACGTCATTGCTGTGGGCGATCTCACACGTCAACGTGAACCTGTCCACATGTTTCGTGAACAGGCTGTAATCAGCGCGCAATAGCTGCGAATTTTGAGCGTGGTTTTGCCGTAAGGTCCCGATTCAAGCGTACTATCGCTTAGGCTGGTCACCGAGCCATGTTTCAAAAACCTCATCCGTGTCCTGCCCGAAACGGGGCGGCGGGCGGTTGTATTTGACGGGCGTTGCCGAGAATTTCAGCGGGTTCCCCAAAAGGGACAGATGCCCGCCTTCAATGCCGGCGGCTGCAACCTGCCGGACTGCGCCACGCGCACGTGCCTGATCGGAGGTAAGCGCCTCTTCGATGGTGTTGATCGGTCCGGCGGGAACTTTGACGGCGCGCAGTGCGCCGAGAATGGTCGCCTTTGTCCATTGTTTTAGCACAGGTTTGATATGGTCCATCAGGGCCAGCCGGTTTTCGATACGCGCCAGATTGGTGGTGAAATCCGGATTGCTGGCCAGATGTGACAGGCCAAGCACATCGCAGAACCGCGCAAACTGTGCGTCATTTCCAACAGCCAGCAAGAAGTGCCCGTCGGCGACCTCGAAGGCATCATAGGGCACGATGTTGGGGTGCGCATTGCCGCGCCGTTCGGGCAGGGTGCCAGACGTGAGATAGTTCAAACCCTCGTTGACCAGCCACGCCATCTGGGTGTCGATCAGGGCAACTTCGACGTGCTGGCCGACACCTGTTTTGTCGCGGTGTCGCAGGGCCGAGAGGATACCAATGGTCGCATACATGCCGCACATAACATCTGCGATGCCAACGCCCACCTTGGTCGGCGTTCCGTCCGGGTCACCCGTGATGGACATTATCCCGCCAAAGCCCTGCGCCATCAAATCATAGCCCGGTTTGTCGCGGTTGGGGCCTGTCTGGCCAAAGCCCGAGATCGAACAATACACCAGTCCGGGATGGGCGGCGCAGAGGGTTGCGTGGTCCAGCCCGTACTTCACCAACCCGTCGGGTTTGAAATTCTCCACCACGATGTCCGCGCGCGCTGCTAGGCGGCGGATGATGTCTTGTCCCTCTGGCGTGGCGATATCCACGGCGACAGAGCGCTTGTTACGGTTGGAGGACATGAAATAGGCTGACAGATCAGAGGCGCTGCCATCTTCGTTGCGCGCATAATGTGGCCCCCAGCCGCGCGTGTCATCGCCGCCGGTCTTGGGGTTCTCCACCTTTATGACGGTGGCACCCAAATCCCCCAACATCTGCGTCGCCGTTGGCCCTGCAAGGATGCGCGTGAGGTCGAGCACAAACACACCGTCCAGTGTGCCGCTGGTATCAGATGCGTCCGTCATAAGCGCCCCGATCTATGACACAGGCAATGACTGAGAAGGTGTCGGCGTCTTGCGCGGCTTGCAAGGCAGTCTCAAGCTCCGTCCGGTTGGTGGCTGTATGGCCAGCGCCCCCAAAGGCACGGCCCATCGCCGCAAAATCATGGTGACCGAAATCGACGGCGGCGTTGCGCAACTGGCGCTGGCGCTGTTTGAGTTCGATCAACGCCAGAGACGCATCGACGAAGACAACAAAGATGGGCTTGATCCCCAGTTCCTTTGCCGTCGCCAGTTCGCCCGCGATCATCAGGAATCCTGCGTCACCAGAGAAAGACACCACAGTGCGTGCGGGCGCGCAAAGGGCAGTGCCCATGGCTAACGGCAGCGCGCAGCCCATTGTGCACAGAGCAGACGATTGTAGCAGTCCGCGTGGTGTCTGGCAGGTCCACATTTGAGACAGCAGGATGCGGTGTGCGCCACTATCGGCTGTGGCGACGGTGTCGTGAGGTAGGGCCTTTTGGCAGGTGTCGATAACAGCGGCAGGGCCCCAGATGTCGTCCGCAGGGAATGCGGCTGCAAGTGCTGCTTTTACCGTCCCGATCTCTCCCTCTGGCCATGTCTGGACAGGGTCTATCCCCGCGCCGATGGCTGCTAGGCTAGCACCGCAATCAGCGATCACGGGCAGGCTGGCCTGATGCATGTAGTGGTGGTTTGGCGCGGCGGTGATGTCGATCACACGCGTTTTGCGCGTGTCCCAGACGTCACGCCAACCGGGCCGCATTTCGATTGGATCATAGCCCACGCAAAGGATCAGGTCGGCGGATTGCACGAAAGGCAGCAGATGCTGGTCGGCCAATGGCGACAATCCAGCTGCGCCCAGTGACAGCGGGTGGGTTTCATCCAACAACCCTTTTGCCTTGTAGGTGGTAATCACGGGGATGCCGAAGTGATTGGCGAAAGCCGTGAGGGCGGGACCAGCGCATTCGTTGACCGCGTCCACACCCGCGATGATCACTGGTCTGCGGGCTTCTGTCAGCCACGTGCGCGCGCGTTCCAGGTCATTGCCTGCGGGGGCCGTTTTCGCGGTTTGACCTCTAGGGGCCGGAGCAACAGCGCCAACCTGCGCATCTGCCACAGAGATCGGCAGGTCGATATGCACAGGACCAGGCCGGCCTTCCAACGCGATTCCCACCGCCTTATCGGCGATAACATGGGCCGCACCCGCGCTGAGGCGGAACGATGCCTTGGTGATCGGGCGCAGCACAGCCTGCTGGTCAAGCACCTGATGCGTGTATGTCTCGGCTTCATCTGCATCGACACAGCCGGACAGCACGATCAGTGGCACGCGATCTTGATGGGCATTTGCGATAGAATTGACGCCGTTCAGGACGCCTGGCCCGATAGTGGCGACCATGATCCCCGGTGCGCCACTTTGATGCCATGCAGCTTCGGCCATAAAGCCGGCAGCGTTCTCGTGCTTGCACAGGACAAAGGTGATGCCAGCCGCTTCAAGCGCATCAACAAGGGTCAGAACTTCGCCACCCGGCATGCCAAAGGCGTGGCGGCAGCCCGCTGCATAGAGCCGACGCGCAATAGCGTCAGCGGCGCGGATCGTGTCGTGAACTGTCATGGGCTACCCTGTGCTGCGTTCTTATCGGCACAAACCACAGAGCGTAAAACGCTGCAAATCAAGACTGCGTGGCTATTGTTACACAGTCCAGATTCTGCATATCGCCGTTAGCGACGGCGGTCGCGGCGTGCGCTCATTGGTTGGAAAGCCACGCCAACATGCGCTTCGCAATACGGTTTGCCCTGCTTTACAGGCAGACCACAGAACCAGAAGTCTTCTGTCGCGGGGTCACCTACAGGCCATTTGCAGGTCCGTTCGGTCAGCTCCATAAGGCTCAGCTTTTTGGCCTTCTTTTCGATCTCGTTGACCTTGGCAAGCGCCTCGGGGCTGATCTCGTTGGCAGAAGGCTGTGGTGGCAGCGGCTGGCCTGCGGGAATGATCTGGTTGCGCGGAGGGCGCTTTGCGTCCGGCGAAATCGCAGGCTCTGTCTTTAGATCAGGCTTGCTGGAGACCGGTTCGGGTGCCGGTTCAGGCTCTGCTGCGGCGGCAACTGGTTTGGCCTTGGGGGCTGGTTTGGGCGCGGCCTTTGCTTTCGGCTCGGCCTTGGCGGCGGTGCCTGCGGTGGTGCGGTTTGACAGCCCCAGACGGTGCACTTTGCCGATAACAGCGTTTCTCGTGACGCCGCCCAGCTCTTTTGCGATCTGGCTTGCGGACTGGCCTTCGCCCCACATTTTCTTCAAGATTTCAACGCGGTCATCGGTCCAGGACATGGAAGCTTCCCTAGTGTAAAAAGCGGCCCTTAACGGACCGCTTTGGCAAATTCAGTCTCCTATAGTAATGGCTATGTCAGCAGGTGCAAGGGATCACAGGGAAGAAGGCGCCGACGGCACCGGCTTTTTAAGCCTCGCTTCGCGCAATGCGAGCCACAGCGCACCGGTCAAAATAATCGCTGCGCCAAGGTATGTGATGGCATCTGGCTGCACACCGTAGAAGGCCGCATCATAGGCTGCCGCAAAGACTAGTGTACCATAACTGAACGGCGCGACAAAGCTTGCGTCGGCCCGCGCCATCGCATTCACAAAGCAGGTTTGCGCCACGGCCATGCATACCCCGATCCCTGCCAACACAGCCCATTGTGGGCCGGTAGGGATCTGCCAGACGGGCAAAACAGCACAGGTCGCGATGCCTAACCCTATCAAATTGTTGACTAACAAGATTTGAAAGGGATTTTCGCGACCGGCAAGCTTCTTGATGAAGATCAACTCCATACCCATCACCACGGCAGCCCCGAGCGCGAGTAGCGCAGCAGGCTGAAAGCTTTGCGGGGTAGGCCGTAGCAACACGATGGCACCGATCAGCGCCAGCACGGCAGCAGACCAGCGCACGCGGCCGACCTTTTCACCCAGCAGCGGAATTGCCAGCATCATCGCGAACACCGGATTGAGGAACGAGATCGCGGTTGCATCCGCGAGCGGAATAAACGCTACGGAAGCGAACATAAGGGTCACACCAGCCCAACCAAAGCTGGTGCGCGCGAAATGCAGCCGCCAATTCGGACGTGACAGCTGTGGACGCAGAACCGAGGCCACAAGGCTTAACCCCATAAAAGCAAATAAAAACCGGCCATGGCTGATCTGGAGGGCGGGCAGGGGCGCGCCCAATGTATCTGTGCCCAGGCTTTTCGCCATCAGCGTGGTTGCGGCAATAAAAGCAGTGGCAAAAAGAATCAGTGCTGCAGCAACCGCGTTGCTCTGGGGGCGGGGCGTATACATGGCCAAGCTATTGCGCGAATGTCACCGCCTCACAAGCGCTTTGCACAAACTGTTGCAAACCTTCGCAAACCCGTTATGCATCATTTATGAACATGCAAATTGATATCCTGTCCCGACGACGCCGTAGCTGATCTGCTGCCGCTGGTCCTGCACTTTGTGCCGGACTTATACAGGATGCGTTGCATACGCATCTCCCCCCAAATTCTCTTGACCCGCCGCACCACTCATGGCCTTTTGTGCTTTTGCGGCTTGCTCCCTTGAAAGGATGACCCAGATGATCTCTTCTGTCCTGCCGACCTATTCCCGTGCCCCGCTAAGCTTTGTTAAAGGCGAAGGATCATGGCTGATCGAGGCGGATGGCCGACGCTTTCTGGACCTTGGCGCAGGTATTGCGGTCAACGTGTTGGGGCATGCCAACCCTGCATTGACTGCTGCGTTGACCGAGCAGGCGGGCGCGCTCTGGCATACCTCCAACCTTTACCAGATCCCGCAGCAAACCGCGCTTGCGGATAAATTGGTCGCCGATACCTTTGCCGACACCGTCTTTTTTACCAACTCCGGCACCGAAAGCTGTGAGCTGGCTGTGAAAATGGCGCGCAAGTATTTCTATGACAAAGGCCAGCCTGATCGGGTCGAGATCATCACTTTCTCCGGCTCTTTCCATGGCCGTTCTTCTGCGGGCATCGCGGCGGCGGGCTCCGAGAAAATGACAAAGGGTTTTGGCCCGTTGCTGCCCGGCTTTGTGCATCTGGAATTTGGCGACCATGACGCGCTGACCGCGGCCATCACGGACAAGACATGCGCGGTTCTAGTCGAGCCTGTGCAAGGCGAAGGCGGCATCCGTCCGCTGCCCGACGCCTGCCTTAAGGGTCTGCGCGATTTGTGCGACGAGCATGGCATTCTGATGATCCTCGACGAGGTGCAATGCGGCGTGGGCCGTACCGGCAAGCTGTTTGCGCATGAATGGGCTGGCGTCACGCCGGATATCATGATGGTCGCCAAGGGCATCGGCGGCGGCTTTCCACTGGGGGCTGTCCTTGCCACCGAAGACGCCGCGAGCGGGATGACCGCGGGCACTCATGGTTCTACCTACGGCGGCAATCCGTTGGGCTGTGCCGTGGGTAATGCTGTGATGGACATCGTGGCGGACCCAGCCTTTCTGGCCGAGGTGAACCGCAAATCGGGATTGATGCGGCAAAAGCTCGAAGGGTTGACCGCTGCGCACCCGGATATTTTCGAAGGGGTTCGCGGAGCGGGTCTGATGCTGGGGCTGAAATGCAAGGTGGCACCGGCGGATGTGGTCAATGCCGGCTACGCCGAGCAGGTCATTACGGTGCCTGCCGCTGATAATGTCGTACGCTTACTGCCGCCGCTCAATATCTCGGACGAAGAGATTGCCGAAGCCGTCAGCCGACTTGACCGCGCTGCGACAACTCTTGGCGCTGCCTGATAGCCGATTTCCCCAAATTCATCGCCGGAGCCATCTCTGCGGCGTCTACCCCTATGATAAAGACTGATTTATGAAACATTTTCTCGATATCCACACAACGGCGCAAACCGAACTGCGCGGCATCATCGACAGCGCTGCTGCGATGAAGCAGGCGCGTCTTGGCCGCCCCCGTGGCGCGCCTGATGACGTCCAGCCGCTCAAAGACCACATGGTCGCGTTGATTTTTGAAAAGCCCTCCACCCGCACGCGCGTATCCTTCGATGTGGGCGTGCGGCAGATGGGCGGGCAGACCATGGTTCTGTCCGGTGCCGATATGCAGCTGGGCCACGGTGAGACGATTGCAGACACAGCCCGCGTCTTATCGCGCTATGTTGATCTGATCATGATCCGCACGTTTGAGGAACAAACCCTGCATGAGATGGCTGAATACGCCACCGTGCCGGTAATCAACGGTCTGACCAACCGCACGCACCCTTGCCAGATCATGGCCGATATCATGACCTTCGAAGAGCATAACGGCCCGATCAAAGGCAAGCGCGTGGTCTGGTCCGGCGATGGCAACAACGTCTTTGCCAGCTTTGCCCATGCGGCCAAGCAATTCGATTTTGAACTCGTGTTCACCGGCCCCGAAACGCTGGAGCCAGAGCGCGCGCTGGAAGGCCTCTATACCTCGGTGCGCGATCCGAATGAGGCGGTCAAGGGGGCCGATCTGGTGGTGACTGACACATGGGTTTCTATGCATGATCCGCAGTCCGCGCGCGAGCGGCGCCATAACCAGCTGCGCGGCTATCAGGTCAATGAAGCGTTGATGGCAAAGGCCAAGCCTGACGCATTGTTCATGCACTGCCTGCCTGCTCACCGTGATGATGAAGCGACAAGCGCCGTCATGGACGGGCCGCACTCGGTGATCTTCGACGAGGCGGAAAACCGGTTGCACGCGCAAAAGGCGGTCATGCGGTGGTGCCTTGAAAAATAACGCACCTATCAGCCCCCAAATTGTGATTGCGGGGGCCGGTGCCATCGGCTGCTATGTCGGTGGCATGCTGGCCCATGCTGGCCGTCAGGTCAGCTTTATGGGTCGCCCGCGCGTGCTGGACCAGCTTCGCGCAGATGGTCTGCGGGTTGGCGACTATGCCGGCATGGACGCAACACGCGCGCCTGAAACGCTTGATCTGCACGAAAGCCCCGAGGTCTTGGCCCATGCTGATCTGATCCTCGTCTGCGTCAAATCTGCTGGAACGGCTGCGGTCGCAGAGCAGATTGCTGTCCATGCGCCCCCTCATGCGATTATCGTGAGCCTGCAAAACGGGATGGGCCATGCCGAAACCTTGCGGGCTGCGCTGCCCGCGCATGATATTCGTGCTGGCATGGTGCCGTTCAACGTCGTCCCCGTGGCGCCTGCGCATTTTCACCGCGCCACCAGCGGCGATATCGTAATTGCAGCAGGCTTAGGTAATGTGGCTCGAACGCTGAGCGTCGCAGGGATGAACGTCACCGAAAGTGACGAGATCGAAGCGGTGCAATGGGGCAAGTTCCTGCTCAACCTCAACAATGCGCCGAATGCCTTGTCGGGGTTAAGCCTGCATGCCCAGTTGTTAAGCCGTCCTTGGCGACGACTGATGGCAGACCAGATGGCCGAAGCGCTGCGGGTCTTGCGTGCGCATAAGTGCGCCATTCGCCCCACAACGCCGGTTCCGGTGGGGCTTGTGCCGCATGTGCTGCGGCTGCCCACCCCCCTGTTCAAACGTGTGGCGGCAAAGATGTTGACGATTGATCCGCAGGCCCGCACTTCGATGGCGCATGATCTGGCGGCAGGGCGGATCACCGAGATCGACGCGCTTCAGGGTCGCATCATCGAAATGGGACGCGCGAAATCCATCCCCACGCCGCTAAACTCCGCGATGCATGTGGCGGTGAAGATGGCAGAGCAGGGCGGCAAGACAGGCATGACCCCTGACCAGTTGCGCAGCGTCAAAAATCGTCCCTAAACAGCTCTCGCGGCTTTGACTTGCACAGCCGGGCGAAAACTACGACCCTTGGCTGAACACAACATTTTCAGGAGCGCCCCAATGACACAGGTCAAAGCGGATATCGGTGTATACGGGTTGGGGACGATGGGCAGTGCGCTGGCGCTGAACTTTGCAGAAAAAGGCTTTCGCGTTGCTGTCACCAACCGCGAGCCTGAGTGGATTGCGCCCTTTGTCGATGAAGCTGGGCCGCTCTCATCAGCCATTGTGCCCGCGCAAACCCTGCCAGAGTTTATCGCCGCGCTGAAAACACCCCGCACGATCCTTTTCATGATCCCGTCAGGCGCGCCTATGGACGCGATGATTGAAACCGTGTTGCCGCTTTTGGATGAAGGCGACACCATTATTGATGGCGGCAATGCGGATTTTCACGACACCCGCCGCCGGTTTGACAAGCTCAGCGGTACGGGTAAGCATTTTGTCGGCATGGGCGTCTCTGGCGGCGAAAAGGGCGCGCGGCATGGTCCATCCATGATGGTGGGCGGTACGGATCACAGTTGGGCCCAGCTTAGACCCATGGCCGAAGCGATTGCAGCCCGGTTCGAGGGCAGCCCCTGCGTGGCACATCTAGGCCCCGACGGCGCGGGCCATTTCGTCAAAACGGTGCACAACGGCATTGAATACGCGGATATGCAGATGATTGCCGAAATCTACGGAATTTTGCGTGATGGTGCTGGCTGGGCCGCGCCGCGCGTCGGGCAGTTGTTCGAGCGTTGGCAGGGCGGCCCGCTGGCCTCTTATCTAATCGAGGTAAGCGCGGCTGCTTTGCAAGCGCGTGATCCGGAAACAGGTCAGCCCATGGTCGACGTGATACAGGACCGCGCTGGTCAAAAAGGCACGGGCCGATGGACGGTGATCGAGGCACTGAAGCTGGGGCAATCTGCCAACGCCATCGAGGCCGCAGTGGGCGCGCGTGGCTGGTCATCCGAGAAACCGGCGCGACAGGCAGCGGAACCGCTGCTGACGGCAGGACTGTTGGAAGCAGATCTGCCAGCGGACGAAGATCTGGAAAGTGCTCTGCTGGCCGCGCGCATTCTTTCCCATGCTCAGGGGTTTCGCCTTCTTGCAGCCGCCTCAGACGAATTCGACTGGTCGCTCGATTCCGCACGGATCTCAGAGATTTGGCGGGCGGGGTGCATCATCCGCTCGGCGCTGCTGGATGATTTTGCCCAAGCTTTCCGAAGCGCATTGCCGCATGACCATCTGATCCTTGCGCCCGCTATTGCCGCAAAACTCGCCGAGGCGGTTCCTGCGTTGCGGCGCACCGTTGCGGCGGGCGCGGCATTGGGGACGCCTTTGCCGTCCCTTATGGCCGCGCTGGCGTGGTATGACAGCATGCGCCAAGGGCGGGGCACCGCGAACCTTATTCAGGCCCAACGTGATTTCTTTGGCGCGCACGGGTTCGAGCGGACAGATAAAGACGGCAAGTTCAATGCGGTCTGGCCCGACCTGACATAACCTAGGTGCCGCGTGGTTTGGCGCGCAAGGTAGGGTCAGCAGCGCGTGGATCATCTGGCCACGGGTGGCGCGGATACTGCGCCCGCATATCTTTGCGCACATCGGCGTACGAGCCATCCCAAAATCCGGGCAGGTCCATTGTCACCTGAACCGGGCGCTGGGCGGGAGAGAGTAGCGTGACCTGAAGCGGTTGACCCGCCACGCTGGGGTGGCGCGTCACGCCAAACATCTCTTGCAGCCGCACGGCGATTTGTGGGGTGTCGCCGTCATAGTCAATGGCAATGCGTCTGCCCAAAGGGGTCTCGAAGTGTGCCGGTGCCAGACGATCAAGCTGTTGTTGTTGGTCCCAATCCAGCCGCGCGCGCAGGGCAGGCAATAGATCAAACCGTTTCCAGTCTGCGGTGCTGCGGGTGGTGCCAAGATGCGGTAACAACCACTCCTCAAGCGTGGCCAATAGATGCGTCTCGGAAAAGTCGGGAAAACCCTGTTGGTCTGTCATTAGCTTTGCACGGCGCAAGAACCGCGCAGCGGCAGCGTTCGGTCTTAGGCCCAGCTGCGCTATTCCTTCAAGCATGGCACGCGCTACGCTTTCTTGGGGGGCGTCTGCCCACGTGCGGTCATCCAGCACCAGCGCGCCAAAGCGTTCTTGTCGCCGTGTCTCGACCCGCCCTTCGCGGCGTGACCATGTGCAATGGTCATGCCAGGCAATCTGGTCGGCGAAGGCTGCGCGCAGGGCGTTTTCGGATATCGGTGTGCCCTGCCGGATGCGGGCTTCGCGCGGATCTCCGTCCAGATCGGTTGCAACAATCAGGCGCTCTCCTGCCAACGGATCACCGTCAGGGATCACAGCCCCCTTGCCGCCAGACAGCACGAACCGCGCAGCGTCTCCTTTGCGCCGCAGCCCGATCCGGTCAGGATAGGCGAGTGCTGCAAGAGTACCGATGTCCTCTGGCCCATCTGGTGCTGTGGCGCGGGCAAGGCGCTTTGCTTCTTGGCGGATGCGCGCGAGCGTTGCGTGATGTACTTCTCCAGGTGTGCGTTCACCGGCAACGGCGCGCATCCGGTGGCTCAGGTCCAGCGGTGCGCCGCGCAGCGGGTCACGTTCTGCCAGAATGGCGGCCAGTGCAGCCGCAGGGCGACCGCCACGGGCAACCATATGTGCAAGGCGCGGATGCAACGGGAGTTTTGCAAGATTGCGACCGTGGGGCGTTATCAACGCGTTCGCGTCAAGCGCGCCCAGCATGTGCAGCAGCGACCTTGCCTCTTGCAACCGGCCTGCATGGGGAGGCGTGACAAAGGCCAGCTCCTCGGCCTGCGCACCCCAAAGCGCAAGCTCAAGCGCAAAGGCACTCAGATCGCCGCTTTCGATTTCGGCAGGCGGGTAGGCGGCAAGCGCGCCATCCTCGCCACGGGTCCACAGCTTGAACGCCCTGCCTTCGCTTATCCGGCCTGCACGGCCTGCGCGCTGGGTCGCTTCGGCTTGGGTGACGCGGGTGGTGACAAGGCGCGACATGCCAGAAGACGGATCAAACTCGGCCCGTCGCGCGCGCCCGCCATCCACGACAATGCGGATGCCTTCGATGGTCAGAGAGGTTTCGGCGATCGAGGTGGCGAGCACGATCTTGCGCCCCGAGACAGCAGGATTGATTGCGGCGCGCTGGGCCTTGAAATCCATCGCACCAAACAGCGGCGCAATGGTGCAATCAGCGGGTACCTGTCGTGACAAAAGCGTCTCGACGCGCCGGATCTCACCCTCGCCGGGTAAAAACACCAATGCCGAACCTTCGGCGCGTACCAACGCGTGAAGCACCAGATCGGCCACCGCCTGTTCATAGCGGATGTTTTTGGCCAGCGGTTTGTCCAGCCAATGCGGTGTCACCGGAAAACTGCGTCCTTCAGAGGTGACAATCGGTGCCTCCATAAGGGCCGCGACCGGCGCGGCGTCCAGCGTGGCCGACATTGCAACCAGCATCAGATCATCGCGCAATGCGCCTGCGATCTCCAGACACAAGGCCAGCCCCAAATCGGCATTGAGCGAGCGTTCGTGGAATTCGTCAAAAATCACTGCGCCGATGCCCGGTAATTCGGCATTGTCTTGTATCATCCGCGTGAGGATGCCTTCGGTCACAACCTCGATTTGCGTGGCCTTTGAAATGGCAGAGGCACCGCGCACGCGAAAGCCCACAGTCTGTCCCACGTCTTCGCCCAGCGTTTGCGCCATCCGCTCGGCGGCCGCGCGCGCGGCAAGGCGGCGTGGCTCCAGCATCAGGATGCGGCCCTGCACCAGACCGGCCTCCAGCATGGCAAGCGGCACGCGGGTGGTTTTGCCTGCTCCGGGCGGTGCTTGTAGCACCAGCCGCCCGTGGTCGCGCAGGGCATCCAGTACGGCGGGCATAACGTCATCAATGGGCAGTAGTTTTTGCATGGGCTCCTTATCGGGCTTGGGGGCCGGTGGAGCAAGGCTGGACATTCGCGCAGCAGCACGTGAAAAACGCGGGAACAAGCGCGGAGGCTTCGCATGGACATCACCGACATGGCACAGCGGATCGCTGCTGGCGAACGGCGCGCACTGGCGCGGGGGATTACGCTGGTGGAAAGCGGGCGCAGCGATCACCGCGCACAAGCGACGGCGTTGCTGGCCGCTCTTGGGCAAGGGCGCGAGGCGTTGCGTATTGGCCTTTCGGGCACACCCGGGGTGGGCAAATCGACCTTTATCGAGAGCTTCGGCCTGATGCTCACGGGGCAGGGGTTGCGCGTGGCGGTGCTGGCCGTTGATCCCAGTTCCGCACGCTCTGGCGGTTCGATCCTGGGGGATAAAACGCGCATGGATTTGCTGAGCCGTGATCACATGGCCTTTATCCGGCCCAGCCCCAGCCAGACCCATCTGGGCGGCGTGGCGCGGCGCACGCGGGAGGCGGTAGCGCTGTGTGAGGCGGCCGGCTTTGACGTTGTGTTGATTGAAACCGTGGGCGTCGGGCAGTCCGAGACGGTCGTGGCGCAGATGTCTGACCTGTTCTTGTTGCTGCTTGCTCCGGCAGGCGGGGATGAGCTGCAAGGCGTGAAGCGCGGGATCATGGAAATGGCCGATGTCATCGTCATCAATAAGGCTGACGGCGATCTGAAGGCCACGGCGATGCGCACCCAAGCTGACTATGCCGGCGCGCTGCGCCTGATGCGCAAGCGACCGCAAGACCCTGAAGGATACCCGTGCGCGATGACAGTCTCCGCGCTGGAGCAGCGCGGCTTGCCCGAGGTGTGGGAAACCATGCAACGCCTGACCGAGTGGCGTCGTGCACAGGGGTTCTGGGGCCAGACACGCGCCGCTCAGGCGCGCTACTGGTTTGAAGATGCGGTCAAAACGGCCCTTCTGGCGCAGCTTGAAACACCCCACGCCCGAAGTGCCCTTGCGGCACTCAGCGATGCCGTTGCGGCAGGCGTGCAGGAACCTGCTGCCGCTGCCGCTGCGTTTGTTCGTGAATTGCGCAGTGATGATGGATAAAGCCACGCCTGCGGGTTGACCTACCGCGCGATTCCCCCTAAAGCCTGCGAACCAATTTAACGGTCGCCGGTGGTGCGGCCTGCTGAGCTGTGGTGCCAAAGTCAGAGCACCGCGTTGAACCAAGAGGATGAACCCATGTCGCGCCGTTGCGAATTGACCGGAAAAGGCCCGATGTCGGGCAACAACGTATCTCACGCCAAGAACCGCACACGCCGTCGGTTCCTGCCAAACCTGAATGACACCACGCTTCAGTCCGAATCTCTCGGTCGTGGTTTCAAACTGCGTATCTCCGCAGCTGCTTTGCGCAGCGTTGATCACCGCGGTGGTCTGGACAAGTTTCTGGCGAAAGCCAAAGACACTGAACTGTCCGACAACGCACTGAAGATCAAAAAAGCGATCGCAAAGTCCAGCGCAACAGCTGACGCACTTTCCTAAGTCGCGACACAGTCTTTTCGGAAGCGACCCCGTCCTGAACGCAGGACGGGGTCGTTTTCATTTTTGGGATAGAAGCTGTGCGATCAGACGCGCAGTTAAAGATAGATTAGCAGGAGAGAACGTCATGCAAAAACCAAAAGCAGCGATGGGAATTGTCGTCGCGATTGCGCTTGCTGCGGTCATCATGGCAGCGGTTTCGGTAAAGATGTCCCCGCTCGACAAAACTGCGTTCGTGGTGGAGCAGCCCTATTTGCGCAGCAGCCTGCCTACATCGACCTCTGCGGCGGCATTTCTGGTTCTGCGCAATGAGACAGGCAGCGACGACCGCCTGATCGCTGTGCGGTCGGCCCTGTCAGGTCGCGTAGAGCTTCACAGTCACACACAGGACGCCAATGGCGTAATGCGCATGGGCCCGATTGAGGGCGGCGTTGCCTTGGCCGATGGAGAGAGCCACAGCTTCGCGCGCGGCGGGGACCATTTCATGTTCACAGGCCTTGATGCGCCGTTGGAGCAGGGCCAGCTGGTACCTGTCACGCTGGTGTTCGAGACGGCTGGTGAGGTTGAAATCCCGGTGCCGGTGGATCTTGAACGCTAGACGCTCAGCCAACCTTGAGAATGCTATCCACCCATTCGGGCACCGTCTGAGTGGCTGGTCCCAAAAGAGCCTCATCAAACTGTGCGCCTACGGCTGACTGCTCCAGATTGATCTCGAGTGTTTTCGCACCCGCGCGAGAGGCTTCAGCGACAAATCCGGCTGCTGGATAAACGTTTCCGGACGTCCCGATTGCTGCAAAGATGTCCGCACGGCTCAGGGCATCAAATATGCGGTCCATCTGATAGGGTATCTCGCCAAACCAGACAATATCGGGCCGCGCAGCGGCAGTACCGCAGGACGGGCAGGCCTCGCCTACGTGCATGGTCATCGGGGCATCCCAGCGGTGTTCGCAGGCTGCACATAGCGCGGAATTCAACGCACCGTGCATGTGGATCAGGTTTTTGCTGCCACCCCGTTCATGCAGGTCGTCGACGTTCTGCGTCACGACCAGCACCTCACCGCTATGCTCGGCCTCAAGCCGTGCGAGCGCTTTGTGGGCCGCGTTGGGCAGTGCGTCGGCGGCAAGGTGGCGGCGCTTGTTGTAGAAATCCACCACAAGGGCAGGATCGCGGGCGAACCCTTCGGGCGTGGCCACATCTTCGACACGGTGCTGCGCCCAGAGGCCAGTTTCAGCACGAAAAGTCTCGATCCCGCTTTCGGCTGAAATGCCTGCGCCGGTCAGGATAACGATTCTGCTCATGCTGTGCTCCGTTTATCATCGCCAAAACGGCGCTTTGGCGCAGAATATCACCGCGCAGCGGACGGGGCCAGTCCATGGTGTTCATCGCCCTTGCCGAGCGCTGGGCAGAAAGGCAGGGTGGCGCCGAACACCAAAGCACCGGAGCCTTCCCATGAGAATCGCAACAGCCGCCTATCCTCTCGATATCCTCAACTCATGGGCGCAATACGAGGATAAGATTGCGCGCTGGGTGGGGGAGGCTGCGGGGGCAGGGGCGGACCTGCTGGTGTTTCCCGAATACGGTGCAATGGAGCTGGCGACACTTGACGGTCTTGAGGTTGCCGGTGATCTGGAGCGTTCGCTTTTCTCCGTTTCGGACAAGTTGGAGCAGGCTGATGCGCTGAACGTCCGGTTGGCCGCGGAACATGCTGTGCATATCGTGGCAGCCTCCGCGCCGGCGGCGACATCAACGCGCCCCGTGAACCGCGCACGTCTGATCACACGCGACGGGCAGATCGGTGTGCAGGACAAACAAATTATGACCCGATTTGAACGAGAAATATGGGGCGTGATCGGGGGCGGTCCGCTTCAGGTATTCGATACTGCGATCGGTCGGATCGGCATTTTGATCTGCTACGACAGCGAATTCCCGCTTTTGGGGCGTGCGTTGGAAAGCTGTGACATCATCGCGGTGCCTAGTGTGACAGAGGCGCTGGCGGGCTATTGGCGCGTGCGCACAGGCGCGATGGCACGCGCGCTCGAGAATCAGTGCGTTACGGTGATGTCATCGGTTGTCGGAGACGCGGACTGGTCCGAGGCTTTGGGCTCTTGCGTGGGGGCGGGCGGTATCTTTTGTCCGCCTGACACTGGTTTTCCCTCTACCGGTGTTCTGGCTGCGGCAGAAATTTGCGTGCCGGGTTGGACATATGCGGATGTAGACCTGAAAACGATCGCCAATGTGCGTGCTGATGGTGTGGTATTGAACCGTGCGCATTGGTCAGAGCAGCAAGGGCGCGACGGACCTGCGTTAAATGTGCCTCTGAATCGCTTCTCCTCTTGAAAAACCGCTCGGATGCGCTCATTTAAGCGCGTGTCCCCGAAGTGGGGATGTTTTTACAGGAGTAAACATGGCCAAGGAAGATACGCTCGAATTCCCCGGTGTCGTTAAGGAACTCCTGCCGAATGCGACGTTCCGGGTCGAGCTTGAAAACGGCCATGAGATCATCGCACATACGGCAGGCAAAATGCGCAAGAACCGCATCCGCGTTCTGGCAGGCGATAAGGTGCAGGTCGAAATGACCCCTTATGATCTGACCAAGGGCCGGATCAACTACCGTTTCAAATAACGAAATCCCCCGCCTGCCCGGAAGGCCGGGCGAGGAGTCACTATGAAATTTATCCTCGGATCAGGATCACCGCGCCGCAAGGAATTGCTGGCGCAAATTGGCGTTGTCGCTGATGATATCCGTGCACCTGATATTGACGAAACCCCGCACAAGGCAGAACTGCCACGCCCCTATTGCGCCCGCATGGCCCGCGAGAAGGTGGCGGCAGTTGTCGCCGATCCGGATGATATCGTGCTTTGCGCCGATACCACAGTTGCCCTAGGCCGCCGGATCTTGGGCAAGCCTGCTGACCGTGCCGAGGCAGAGATGTTTTTGCGCGCGCTATCAGGGCGGCGTCACAAGGTCATAACCGCAGTTGCCGTAAGACGCGGTGAACGCCTTTGGGAGCGCGATGTGCTTAGCACCGTACGGATGAAGAACCTCGACGATCAGGAGCTGCGCGCCTACCTCGACACCGAAGATTGGGACGGTAAGGCAGGCGGTTACGGCATTCAGGGGCCCGCCGGTGTGCTGATCCCGTGGATTTCCGGCTCCTTCACCGGCATTGTGGGGCTTCCCCTTGCCGAGACTGCAAATCTGCTGCGCGCGGCAGGCTACCCGCTATATGGAGAAGGCTCATGAAAGGCCGTACTATTATTCTGGACCACTTGGGCGATGTCGAAGCTGCCGCGCTGATGGTGGATGGGCAAATGGACGACTTGCTGGTCGACACACCCGATTCCCCCCGCGTTGGTACCATCTATCGCGCCATCGCTGATCGGCCGGTAAAAGGGCAGGGGGGCATGTTCCTCAAAACCACCGACGGATCTGCCTTTCTGCGCCAGATCAAGGGGCTTGCGCCCGGTCAGCCTATCCTTGTGCAGGTCACCGGCTTTGCGGAAGACGGCAAGGCGATTCCCGTGACCTCCAAGCTGCTGTTCAAAAGCCGCTTTGCCATCATCACGCCCGAAGCACCGGGTCTGAATATCTCGCGCTCAATCCGCGACGAGCCTGAACGGGATCGTTTGCTGGAAATAGCGCATGAGGCGATGGACGGCGCGGAGTACGGCCTGATTCTGCGCTCCTGTTGTGCTGGTGCTGACGGTGAGGCTATTGCGGAAGATATCGAAGCGATGCTGGGTCTGGCCCAAACCGTGCTCGAGGATACCAGCACGGAAATGGAAACGCTGGCCGAAGGCGACGGGCCGCATGTGCTGGCGTGGCGCGACTGGGTTGAACCAGCCGAGATTGTGACGCAAGAGGGCGGCTTTGAAGAGCATGGTGTGCTGGATGCACTCGATGGCTTGATGGAGGACATGGCGCCTTTGTCCGGCGGTGCGTCAATGTATATCGAACCGACACGTGCATTGGTCGCTGTAGACGTGAACACGGGCGCAGACGTCTCTCTGGCGGCAGGGATCAAGGCCAACATGGCCTGTGCCCGTGCTTTGCCCCGTGCCCTGCGCCTGCGCGGCCTTGGCGGCCAGATCGTTCTGGACCTGGCTCCTATGCCCAAAAAGGATCGCCGCCCCTTCGAGACCGCTCTGCGCGCGGCGTTCCGTACCGATGACGTCGAAACGGCTTTGGTTGGCTGGACGCCGCTGGGCCACTATGAGCTGCAGCGCAAACGGGCTCGTGCTCCGCTGACAGAAGTGCTTGCATGAGCTGCCCGATCTGTTCTGCCGAGACAGATAAAAAATATCGCCCCTTCTGCTCACGCCGCTGCGCTGATGTAGATCTTGCCAAGTGGTTTTCAGGCGCATATGCGGCACCGTCACACGATCCCGAAGATATTGAAAAAGCGATTGAGGCGGTCGAAAATGCGCCGCCAGAAAAGCCTCATTAGCAAACATGTGCATCTTGTTGCCCTAAGACGTAAAATTGGACTGGACACCCGAGGTTTGAGACCCTAGAACGCGCTCACCCGACCAGTTAACTGGTCCCGGTGCCCGGGTAGCTCAGGGGTAGAGCAGTGGATTGAAAATCCTCGTGTCGGTGGTTCGATTCCGCCCCTGGGCACCATTTTTACATAGCAATAACAAATACTTGCGGCCTTGGTGCAGTGTTTATCCCACAGAGCGATCTGGGTTTGGGTGTCGTATGGGTGCACACTAGCCACTCAATAAACCTCATGCGTCACTTTCAGCTCGAAACCGGTGATTGAGGCGTTCTGATTAAATCCATCCGTTGGAGTTTTCATGATTGAAAGCGATGCACGCTTTGGTTGTTGTGATGCAATCATGTAGCATTTAGCGTTGCTGAGAATACTTCTCGACTATTTCATGATGAGTTTACAATGCAATACATTGCCAATGGCCCAGATATCCCTGAAGCACTTCTGGAAGCCCACGAAGACGGAAACGTCGTGTTCTTTTGCGGTGCTGGAATATCTTATCCAGCAAAGCTGCCAACCTTCTACGGTTTGGTAAAAGCTGTTTACGACGAACTTGGGGAGGCGCACGATAGCGCCGAGGCCGAAGCACTAAAGGCGTACAAGTATGATACGACCCTTGGCTTACTGGAACGAAGGCTGCCTAACGGGCGTTTGAGAGTGCGTGAAGCTATTGCTAACGCCCTTCGACCAAATTTAGCTGGGAAGAAATCAACGGAGACACATGAGGCGCTCCTTCGACTTAGCAAGACACGCTCCGGTGCAACGCGGCTCATCACAACGAACTTTGACCGGGTGTTTGAGGAAGTCATAAAGACGAAAAAGATCCATACACCATCCCATGCGGCCCCGTTGCTACCGGTTCCAAAGAGCAGGTTGGACGGGTTGATTTACCTGCATGGTCTTTTAGACGGAACGGGCTCCGAAGCGAACCTAAATAGTCTCGTTGCCACAAGTGGCGATTTTGGCTTGGCTTACCTCATTGAGAGATGGGCTGCGCGCTTTGTGTCTGAACTATTTCGCAACTATACGGTCTGCTTCGTTGGGTACAGCATCAACGATCCCATTCTCCGATACATGATGGACGCTTTGGCAGCCGATAGCATGATGGGTGAAAATACCCGGGTCGCATATGCGTTTGGAAACTATACACCAAGCAAAAAGGATCAAACCGAATCCGAGTGGGCAACCAAAAACGTAGTTCCGATACTTTATAAAAACCGCAGCCATCACTATTATCTGCACGAAACGCTCCACGCATGGGCCAACAGTTATCGAGATGGCATCCATGGCAAGTCGGCCATTGTGGCGCGTCATGCACACCACAAACCAAGTGGAAGCACAGTGCAGGATGATTTCGTGAAGAGGATGGTTTGGGCGCTAAGCGATCCAACAGGTCTACCCGCGAAGTATTTTTCACAACTCGACCCTGTCCCACCGATCGATTGGTTAGAGGAGTTCTCCAAACGGAGATTTGGCATTGATGATCTCCCGCGATTTAGTGTGCCAAGGAGCGATCTCTTCAACACAAGTCATAACCCAGAGTTCAAATTCAGTCTTCTGTCCAGACCTTCCCCTTCCCATTTAGCTCCTCCAATGTCGCTGGTTGATCCCAATGCTGGACGTGGACCCGATTGGGACAATACAATGGATGCTCTAGCGAAGTGGTTGGCAAGGCACCTCGAACAACCCGACGCCCTTTTCTGGGTTATTGGACAAGGTAGCAATCTAAACCCGCGTTTCGAATTGCACCTTAAGGGAGCTTTGGAGGATGTAAACCACCTTAACCCGACCATGCGAAAGCTTTGGGAATTGGTAGTTTCAGGGTACGCCCGATCACGCCACTACAATGGCGGTCTTAACGGGTGGGGAGATCGCTTCAAGAAACACGGGAACACACTGGTTGTAAGGCAGGAATTCAAGGATGCACTGCGCCCCTCACTGAAGATTTCACGTCCATACTCTTTCAGAGCAGATCCTTCAGGTGATCCGAGTGAAAGGATTTCTACAATTGCCAACGTTGAAGTAGCGCTGGCATCCGATCACGTTCATTCAGCATATGAGCGCATTCTGAAAATCGAAAAATTCGAAGGATTTCTGGCACATATCTTGACCGACATGTCAGAGCTGTTGTCAGAAACGCTCGGGCTTATGTGCGAAGCTGAGATTTCATCCGAGCTTGACGACTACAGCTACATTCAACTCCCGTCAATTTCAGACCATGATCAAAACAAGGATTACAACGACTGGACACTCTTGGTGACCCTGTGCCGTGACGCTTGGTTGGCTACCGCAGATCACAACAGCGAAAATGCGAAAGCGATGCTAACGATCTGGGCAAGTTCTAAGCATCCCGTATTTCGTAGGTTGGTCTTTTTTGCGTTGGCGCAGAGACCTGACCTAGTTTCGTTTGACACATCGATGTCGTGGCTCTTGGCAGATGACGGACATTGGCTTTGGTCGACCTCGACAATGCGTGAGGTGATGCGCTTACTGGTTTCATTCGGCCCCATTTTGACTGTTGGCCACATGCAGGGGCTCCAAGGTGCAATAGTCGAAGGGCCTCCTAGGACGCGCTTCAGAGATGATATTAGCGATGATGAGTTTGAACGTTTTTCAGATCGAATGCGCTGGTTGAGATTGAAAAAGCTCCTTTCAAATGGAGGCGTCGCAACGGGAAACGCAGTCGCTTTCGTGGCATCGATGGAAGAACGCTATCCTGAATGGGAATTGGCACCTGATGACCGCGATGAATTCCCTATGTGGAGTTCAAACGGAGGTGACATTGTTGAAGAACAACTTCCTCGAGATTTCGAAGGCCTAATTTCTAGGCTTAGGGAAAAGCCAAGCGTTGATGACCTTTACGCGCCGGACGATTGGGCGAATATATGTAAAGACAACTTTGACCTCGCGATAGAGGTATTGAAGAAGCTTTCTGAAGATGATCAATGGTATCCACAACGCTGGGGACAAGCGCTTTATGCTTGGGCCAATGACGAAAACAGCTCTCAAACATGGCAGCACATCGCACCAATTCTGGTGGTGTCCGTCGTCAGGGTTTTTGGAACCAATGGCAGCTTAAACTAAGAGAGCGTTTGGCTCATCTGGTTGGTTTTATTATGCGGCGCCTTGTCTGTGCTGCAAGCGGCGCGTTTCGAGCGTCTTTCGT